>Ga0182736_1001533_pt1 | contig 21946 bp, 23 predicted proteins | sample eDN5th30CKraftBY_FD_128882 | JGI IMG/M metagenome (GOLD analysis project Ga0182736, IMG submission 128882) | Enriched backyard soil microbial communities from Emeryville, California, USA - eDNA 5th pass 30_C Kraft BY (version 2) (version 2) | ecosystem: Environmental > Terrestrial > Soil >... | reverse complement strand
GCGGGCGACGACGTCGCGGACGCAGGAGACGACGGCGACCCGGGGGGGCGCGGGTTCGGATCGGGTCACGAAGGGGTCCTTCCGGATGGGGCGGACGACGGGGTCAGCCGGCGTGGGCGTCCGCGGCCGCGGTCGGGTCGACCAGTTCGGCCTCCACGGCGGCGGCGGTCTCGTGCATGGCGGTGGTCAGGGCGCCCAGCTCGCGGGCGGGCAGTGCGGTGCGCAGCGCGGACACGTGCACGGCCGCGACGACGACGCCCGACTGGTCGCGCACCGGCGTCGCCAGCCCGAGGACGCCGCGCAGGCTCTCGCCGCGGCTGACGCTGACGCCGCGCTTGCGGATGGCGGCGAGGTCGCGTTCGAGCTCGGCGGGGGAGGTGCGGGTCTGCGGGGTCAGCGCGGGCCGTGGCTTGCGCAGCATCGCGTCGGCGATCTCCGGCCGGTACGCCGCGAACAGCTTGCCGACGGCCGTCGAGTGCAGGAACAGGCTGCGTCCGAGCGGGATGTCGAGGTTGACGTGCTGGCTGCCCGGATGCCGTGACACGTAGACGACGCGGGTGCCGGCCGCGACGGCGAGGTAGACGTCGTACCCGGTGGTCTCGGCGAGCAGGTCGAGGTGACGCGCCGCGACCCGGCGGACGGCGACGCTGTCGAGCACGTTGATGGCCGTCCGGATCGTGCGCGGGCCCAGCCCGTACAGCCGGCCCGAGAGGTGCAGTGCCTTCGCCTCCACCATCGCGCGCAGCAGGTCGTGGGTGCTCGACAGCGGCAGTCCCAGCCGCTTGCTGAGCTGCGAGACCGACGTCGGGCCGTGTTCGGCGAGATGGTCGACGACGTCGAACAGACGACCGAGGCGCTGACTGTCCACGGTGGGCTCCCGTGTCCGGGGCGGCACCGGTGCCGCCCGCCTGTGCCTCCGGGTCCCCGGAGGACCGATCCGGGAACGCGGAGGGCTGGACCGGCCGAAACGTAGGTCGCGCCGGCGCGCGCCGACAAGGTCCTTTCGCGTTCACGGAGGAACGTGACGAGGTCGCCCGGTGCCGCCACACTGCGCGCGCCCGGCACCCGCGCGACCGGTCGGGTGCGGCCGGACGGTGCTTGACGTCACCAGGAGCCGCCGCTAACTTCCTTTCACATCTTCACACTGATGTTCAGTATGTGAAAGACCCGATCGTGACATCCCAGCACCGAAGGCCGGTACCACCCGGTCCCGGCCTTTCACCCTGCACAGACGGTTCCGGTCCAACGGCGGAGCGTGATTCCTGGTGACGACACTCGTGCAGACGCTGGTGAGCGGGATCCTCGTCGGCGGCCTCTACGGACTGTTCTCCAGCGGCCTGACGCTGATCTTCGGTATCACCCGTGTCATCAACTTCGCCCACGGCGACTTCGTGACCCTCGGTATGTACGGCGCGGTGCTCCTGTTCGCGAGCCTGGGCCTGAGCCCGCTGATCGGGATCATCCCGGTCGCGATCCTCTCGTTCCTGATCGGGGCGATCGTCTACCGCGTCATCGTGCGCCGGACGCTCTCGGTCAAGGGCATATCGGCCATCGACGCCCAACACGGACAACTCGTCCTCACGTTGGCGGTGTCGATCCTCATCTCGAACCTGCTCCTGATGTTCTTCGGCCCGTCGCCGAGGGCGGTGCAGGGCGTGCTGCCGGCGGTCTACGAGGTCTTCGGCGTCTACATCCAGCAGGCGCGACTGGTGTCGTTCCTCATCGCGCTGGTCGTGTTCCTGCTGCTCTACATCGCGCTGCAGCGGACCCTGTACGGAAAGGCGATCCGCGCGACGGTCGACGACCGGGACATGGCGTCGATGGTCGGGATCGACCCGAACAAGGTCTACGCGGTGAGCTTCAGCGTCGGCATCATGCTCACCGGGATCGCGGGCTGCGTCCTCGCGACCTACTACCCGGTGACCCCGACGACCGGCGCGGGCTTCCTGATCATCGCGTTCGTCACCGTCGTCATGGGCGGGCTCGGCAACATCGTCGGTGCGTTCGTCGCGGGTCTGCTCGTCGGCATCATCCAGCAGGTCACCGCGATCTACGTGGCCGTCGACCTGCAGGACGTCGGGTTGTTCCTCGCGTTCGTGCTGGTCCTCGTGCTGCGCCCGCAGGGCATCCTGTCCGGACGGAAGGCCTCGGCATGACCGCGCTCGGAAAGCTCCTGCGCTCCACCGGCGGACTGGGGACCGTCGTGCTCGTCCTGGTCGCGAGCCTGCCGCTGTGGTTCATCCAGTCCAGCTTCGTGCTCAGCGTCGCGACCCTGACGCTGATCTTCATGGCCGCATCGCTGGGCTGGAACGTCATCAGCGGCTTCGGCGGCCAGATCTCGTTCGGGCACAGCATCTTCTTCGGCCTCGGTGCCTACACGACCGCGCTGCTGCAGGTGCGCTACCACCTCAACGCCTACGTCGGTGTGGTGCTGGGCGTGGTCGTCGCGGTGGTGCTGGCGGTCCTGCTCGGCGCGGTGACGCTGCGCCTGCGCGGCATCTACTTCTCGCTGGCGACGTTCGCGCTGACGCTGGTGTTCGCCATCCTGACCGGGCACTACGAGGGCTTCACCGGCGGCGAGGTGGGGCTGACGCTCCCGCTGCTCGGCGACGCCCCGGGTCAGTTCTCCTTCGACAACAAGGTCGTCTTCTACTGGATCGCGACGCTGCTCGCCGCGCTCGCGTTCGTCGCGACGTGGCTGGTGCTGCGCTCGCGGCTCGGGCTGCAGCTGCGCGCGATCCAGGCCGACCAGGAGGCGGCCCAGGCGTCCGGTGTGCTGGCGTTCCGCGTCAAGCTGGTCGGCCTGGCGATCAGTGCCGTCCCCGCGGCGCTGGCCGGCTCGGTCTACATGCAGTACGTCGCCTTCATCGACCCCGACAGCGCCTTCGGCGCGACCGTCGCGACGCAGATCGCGGTGATCGCGTTCGTCGGTGGCGCGGGCAAGCTGTGGGGCCCGGTCATCGGCGCGGTGATCCTGGTGCCGCTGCAGCAGCTGCTCAACTCGTCGCTGTCGGCCTACCCGGCCGGGTTCAACCTCGTCGTCTACGCGCTCGTCGTGCTCGTCATCCTCTGGATCGAGCCGCGCGGCATCATGTCGATGCGCATCCGCAGGCGGACGCCGCGACCACCGGCCCGCGACGCCGCGCCGCCGGGCGACTCCGTGCCCGACCCGCGCCCGGTCGACGCCGTGTCCGCCACGCCGTCCGTCCCGACCAGCCGGAACGGGAGCTGAGCCATGGCCGCATCGACCGAACCGCTGCTGCGCGTCGAGGGCCTGACGGTCCGTTTCGGCGGCCTCGTCGCGGTCAACGACGTCAACTTCACCGTCGCCGAGGGCGAGCTGCTGGGCATCATCGGTCCCAACGGCGCGGGCAAGACCACCACGTTCAACGCCGTCGCCGGGGCCGTGCGTCCGACGTCGGGCACCATCCGGATCGGCGACGCGCTCGTCAGCGGCCGGCCGCCCGAACGCGTCGCGCGGCTCGGGATCGCGCGCACGTTCCAGTCGGTCCGGCTGTTCAAGGCGATGTCGGTCGCGGAGAACGTGACGCTCTCGGCCAGCACCGTCTGCCCGTCGATGGGGGCCTCGCGCGAACGCGCGGCCGAGGTCGCCGAGCTGCTGGGGATGCAGGCGCTGCAGGACAGCAGGGTCGACGAGCTCCCGCTGGCCGACCAGAAGCGCGTCGAGATCGCGCGGGCGCTGGCGCTGCGGCCCCGCCTGCTGCTGCTCGACGAGATGATGAGCGGGCTCAACCAGGCCGAGACCCGCGACCTCATCGGCGTGATCACCACGCTCAACTCCGACGGACTGACCACGATCGTCATCGAGCACGTGCTGCGGGTGATCATGGAACTGAGCCATCGCGTCCTCGTCCTCGACCACGGCGTGATGATCGCCGAGGGACCACCGCGGGAGGTCATGAGCGACCCGCGGGTCGTCGAGGCCTACCTGGGCCGGTCGGCCGCGGCGAACCTGGGGGAGCCGGCATGAGGGCACCGTGGCGGACGCGCACGGCCGACGGGGAGCGCGCCTCCACCGCGGCGTCGCTGCGCGTGCAGAACCTGTCGGTGGACTACGGCAACATCCGAGCGCTCGTCGACGTCTCCTTCGAGCTGCGGCCCGGCGAGTTCATGGGCGTCCTCGGCGCGAACGGCGCCGGCAAGTCGACGCTGCTGAAGTCGATCTCCGGGCTGGTCCGCCCGGCGGCGGGCTCGATCAGGCTGGGGGACGGCGAGCTCGTCGGCATCCCGGCGCACCGGATCCCCGCCACGGGGCTCGCGCACGTGCCCGAGCGTCGCCGGGTCTTCCCGTCGCTGAGCGTGCAGGACAACCTGGCGCTCGGTGCCTACGCCACGCCGCCGGACCGGTCGCGCGCCGAGCTGCTCGACGAGGTGCTCACGCTCTTCCCGCGGCTGAAGGAGCGGGCGACGCAGCTCGCGGGGTCACTCTCGGGTGGGGAGCAGCAGATGCTCGCCGTCGGCCGGGCGCTGATGCTCGCGCCCCGGCTGCTGATGCTCGACGAGCCCTCCCTCGGGCTCGCGCCGGTCATCGTCGAGGAGATGTTCGACCGGCTCGCCGCGATCCACCGCGAGCTCGGCGTGTCGATCCTGCTCATCGAGCAGAACGCCACGCAGGCGCTGGAGGTCATCGAGCGCGCGATCGTCCTGACGACGGGCGAGGTGACCTTCACGGGTACCCGTGAGGAGCTCGGCGACAGCGAGTACCTCAAACGGGCCTACCTGGGGCTGTGAACGGGGCCGGGGCCCGCGCCCGGCGGGTGCCGCGTGTCCGCCCGCGACACCGGCCCGCGCCCGTACCCGGGCGCGGGCCGGGGTGGCACTCAGGCCAGCGGCGTCTCGGGCAGCGGGAACTGCTCGAGGTAGCCGGCGTACTCGGGCTCGACGTCGATGCGCAGCGTCCCGAGGATGCGGATGACCGCGTTGTAGAACGACGCGATGATCACCAGGTCGACCGCCCGGGCCCGGCCGAGCGCCTTCTCCAGCGATGCCCACGTCTCGTCGCTGACGCGCCGGTCGGCGGTGATCTCCCTGGCCGCGGTGAGCACGAGGGTCTCGAGGTCGCCGAGGCCGTGCGACTCGTCGTTGCTCGCCTTGACGAGGTCCGCGATGTCGGCGTCGGTCACACCGAAGTCGTGGCCGATCTTGACGTGGTGGCTCCACTCGTAGGGGCTCGCGGTCAGGTACCCGACCTGCAGGATGGCCAGCTCGCGCAGCCGTGGGTCGAGCTCGCAGCCGTGCCGGATCCACTGCCCGAGCACGTGGAAGTGCCGCAGGCCGTCGGGACTGTTGGCGAGGCCGCGGAACAGGTTGATCGGCCTCTCGAGCAGCTCGCGGTCGCTCTCGGCGAGATCCGACTCGGACAGATAGGGCACCAGTGCCATCGTCGCTCCGTGGGGAGTCCGGGGTGTCCGCGGGGGTGCCACGGCCGTCGGCCCGCCGGGTCGGCGCCGGGTCCCGCAGGTGCCCCGGCGGAGTTGACGGGGCGACGACCCATGATTACCGTCGTTCACGAAATGCCGCAAGTATTCATCATTTGAAATTCTGCACGACGCACCGCAGCGAGCCGCGATGTGTGCGGGACCGTGACGAAGGGGTCGAGGATGGCGCAGCCGGGGACCGGCAGGGTGGCGGGGAAGACGGCGCTCGTGATGGGCGCCGGCCAGACGCCGGGGCAGACCACCGGCAACGGCCGGGCGACGGCCGTGCTGCTCGCCCGGGAGGGCGCCAAGGTCCTGTGCGCCGACCGCGACCTCGCCGCCGCGGAGGACACCGTCAAGCAGATCGCCGCCGAGGGCGGCGAGGCCGTCGCGATCACGGCCGACGTCACGGTCGAGGACGAGGTGGCCGCCGCCGTCGCCGGGTGCGTCGAGCAGTGGGGCCGGCTGGACATCCTGCACAACAACGTCGGCATCAGCATCGCGGGCGGCGACGCCCCGATCGCCGACATCGAGGCCGACGCGTTCGCCCGCGTCACCGCCGTCAACCTGCAGGGCATGGTGATGACCTGCAAGCACGCGATCCGCGTCATGCGCGAGCAGGACGGCGGCGTCATCACCAACATCTCCTCGATCGCCGCGTGCATCAACTACCCGTACGTCACGTACCGCACGTCCAAGGCCGGTGTGGTGACGATGACCGAGCACATCGCGATCACCAACGCGCAGTACGGGATCCGGGCCAACGCGATCCTGCCGGGGCTGATGGACACCCCGATGGCGATCGAGAACCGGGTCGGCCTCGACGGGCGGACCCGCGAGGACGTCTACGCCGAGCGCAACTCCCACGTCCCGCTGCGCAACAGGATGGGCACCGCCTGGGACGTCGCCAATGCCGCGCTGTTCCTCGCCTCGGACGAGGCGAGCTTCATCACCGGTGTCGCGCTCGCCGTCGACGGCGGGCAGCGGCTGGCCGCGGGCTGACCGACACAGGGCCGACCGACACAGGGCCGACCGACACAGGGCCGACCGATGAGGGCCGGCCAGGGCCGAGCATCCAGGACCAGGGGCGCGCCCCGATCCGCACGACAGGTCGCGGGAACACCACCCGGCGGCCCCTCTCGCGAGGAGACGCACATGAACTCCCAGAACGGCAGACGGCCGTGACCGCCACCGATGCCGCGCCCGGCAGCGCCACCGCCGGCACCTCACTGACCGACCTGCGCATGGTGTGGCGGATGCGCGCGTTCGAGGAGAAGGTGCGCGAGCTGCGGCTGGCGGGCGACGCCGTCGGCTCGATCCACCTGGGCATCGGCCAGGAGGGCGTGGCCACCGGCGCATCCGGGCTCGCCGGTCCGCAGGACGCCGTCTTCGCCACCTATCGCGGACATTCGTGGGCGATCTCCTGCGGGGTGCCCGTCGAGGCGCTGTTCGGCGAGATCCTCGGCCGCGACACCGGGATCAACGGTGGTCGCGGAGGGTCGGCGCACCTGACGGCACCGGCGTACCGGTTCTTCGGCGAGAACAGCATCGTCGGCGCCGGCGCGCCGATCGCCTGCGGCGCCGCGCTGGCCGGCCGCCACGACGGTTCGGACCGCGTGGCGCTCACCGTCTTCGGCGACGGCGCGATGAACCAGGGCGCGGTCCACGAGGCGATGAACTTCGCCTCGGCGTTCTCGCTGCCGGTGGTCTTCCTGTGCGAGAACAACTCGTGGTCCGAGCTCACCCCGATCGACGAGATGGTCCGCGACCCCGAGCTCTTCCGCCGTGCGGCCGCCTACGGGATGCCGGGCGAGCGGATCGACGGCAACGACCCGCAGGAGGTGCGCGAGCGGCTCGGCGACGCGTTCGAGGTCGCCCGCGAGGGCGGGGGCCCGACGCTCGTCGAGGCCATGACGCAGCGCCTCGTCGGCCACTACATCGGCGACGCCGACCAGTACCGGCGCCCCGGCGAGCGCGAGCGCGACGCCGAGCGCGAGCCGGTCGCCCTGCTCACGCGCCGGCTGCGCGAGAGCGGCGTGAGCGACGACGAGATCGCCGCCGCCGAGTCCGACGCCCGTGCCGAGATGGAGGCCGCCGCCGCGGCGGCGCTGGCCGCCCCGCTCGCCGACCCCGCGACCGCGAAGGAGCACCTCTATGCCTGACACGGCCGTCTCGGGTCCCGCCACGACGGGTGCCCCGTCCGCGACGCAGGACGTCAAGGAGCTGACCTACGGCGGTGCTGTCAACGCCGCGCTGCGCCGCTGCCTCGAGGAGATCCCGGAGACGCTGCTCTACGGCGAGGACATCGCCAAGCCCGGCGGTGTCTTCGGCGTCACCCGCGGGTTACGCCGCGACTTCGGCGACCGGGTCTTCGACACCCCGATCAGCGAGTCCGCGATCCTCGGCTCGGCCGTCGGGGCCGCGATGCTGGGCAGGCGGCCGATCGTCGAGATCATGTGGGTCGACTTCTCGCTCGTCGCCTTCGACCAGGTGGTCAACCAGCTGGTCAACGTGCGCTACGTCAGCCGCGGCGAGCTCGTCGCGCCGGTCACGATCCGCACCCAGCAGGGCAGCGCGCCCGGGGCGTGCGCCCAGCACAGCCAGAGCCTCGAGGCACTGTTCCTGCACGTCCCGGGCCTGCGGGTGTGCATGCCCTGGACCGCGCAGGACGCCTACGACCTGCTCGTCGCCGCCGTGCACTCCGACGACCCGGTGCTCGTGATCGAGAACCGGACGCTCTATCCGGCGGGCACCGGTCCGGTGCGGCTCGGCGGGCCCGTGCAGCAACCGGGCGGGCTGCGGGTCCGTCGTGAGGGGACCGACGCCACCGTCGTGACCTGGGGGGCGATGACGGCCCGGGTGCTGGAGGCGGCCGCGACCCTGGCGGGCGAGGGCATCTCGGTCGAGGTGCTGGAGACGCCGTGGCTCAACCCGTTCCCCACCGACGAGGTCGCGGCGAGTGCCCGGCGCACCGGTGCGCTGGCCGTCGTGCACGAGGCGAACACCACCGGCGGGTTCGGGGCCGAGGTGGTCGCGCGCGTCGCCGGCGAGGGTGTCGCACTCCGGGTCCCGCCGCTGCGGGTCGGGTTGCCCGACACCCGGGTGCCCGCCGCGCCGAGTCTCGCCGCCGGTCTGGTGCCGGGTCCCGACGCGATCGCTGCAACGATCCGCGAGTGGTTGGGCTGAAACGGACGTAACTGCTGGTCACAGCCAGGATTCGGGTCCACGGAAGCTCTTGACCGGGTCACCGGTGGATCGCTAGGTTTTCACGACAGTGAGTTGAGATTCATCATCTGAACTCTTTCGGACCGTACGCACAGCCGCGGCGGTGGCCGTCACCACGGCCGTCCCGCGGCGCGTGGCCCCCGTGTGAGGGGCTCGTCGAGGGAAGGATGGGACCCCGGATGGACATCGTCCTGGGCGTCGACACGCTCTCCTACCACTGCCGGCTCGCGACCGGGGAGATCTCCCTCGAGGACGTCCTGCGGGAGATCGCGGAACTCGGTTACTCGTTCGTCCAGTTCAACGCGGTGCACGTGCGCGACCGCGACGAGGCCGGGCTGGAGGCGCTGCGCGGGCTCGCGGGCGAGCTCGGCCTGGACATCACGCTGTCCGGCGACGTCGTCGGGCGCGTCGGCAACGGCGACACGGTCGAGGGTGGCGTCGAGCGCATCCGCGGCTGGGTCGCGCTCGCCGAGACCATCGGCAGCCCGTTCGCGCGGGTGTCGTCGGGCTTCTACCGGGCGGAGCTGTTCTCCCAGCCGGGGCTGATCGCGGCCGAGCAGCGCTACGTCACCGAGACGCTGCGCCGGGCGGCCGACGAGGTGCCCGGGGACGTGCAGATCCTCCTGGAGAACCACTCCGACTTCACCGCCGACGAGTACGCCGAGATCATCGACGGCGTCGGCTCCGACCGGATCGGCGTGTTCCTCGACCTGATCAACCCGATCTCGTCGTTGCAGGACCCGCTGCCGGTCATCACCCGGCTGGCGCCGCTGGCGCCGTCGGGGCACGTGAAGGACTTCAGGCTCGTCTCGCGCTACGTGGAGGACCGCTTCCACCGGCGCGGGTTCGACGTGCAGTGGTGCTACCCGGGCGAAGGGGTCGCCGACCTCGCCTCGCTCGTCGGCGTGCTGGTGGGATCCGCCGGTCGTGCCGAACCGTACCGGCTCTCGGTCGAGGGCCTCGACAACCACCCCGGCGTCGCCGACCAGCGCGAACGGCTCGCGGCATCGCTGGCGTTCCTCCAGAAGCTCATCACCGACGCCCCCGCGGCGGCGGCCCCGTCGAAGGAGACGCGATGAGGACCAGGATCGCCGGGGCGGCGGCAGCCGCCGCCCTGCTCACACTCGCCACCGCATGCGGTGGCATCGCCACCCAGAGCCAGTCCGGCAATGCGGTGAACTGCGGTGACACCGTCAGCATCGGTGCGCCCTACCCGCTGTCGGGGGTCTGGGCCGAGAACGGCCAGAACTCCCTCAACGGCATGCAGCTCGCCGCCGACCAGATCAACGACGCCGGCGGGATCAAGGGCCTCGACGGCGCCAAGGTCAAGATCGTCAGCGGCGACACCAGCTCGGACAACCCGGGCCAGGCCAAGACGGTCACGGAGAACCTGCTCCAGCAGGGCAACATGTCGGCGGTCGTCGGCTCGTACCTGTCGAGCATGACGCTGACGACGGTCGTCGCGACCGAGACCAAGAAGGTCCCGCTGATCACGCAGTCGTTCGTCGACGACCTGACGGCGAAGGGCTACAAGTACCTCTTCCAGATCCCGCCGAAGGCCTCGGCGTTCGGCTCGGAGACGGTCACCGACGCCAAGGGCGTCTTCGAGGCGCAGAACCGGCCGCTGCGCACGCTCGCCGTCGCAGGCTCCGACGACGCGTCGACCAAGGCGCAGACCGCCGGTGTCGTCGCGGGGGCGGGCAAGGAGGGTGTGCAGGTCCTGCAGCAGGTCATCTTCCCCAACGGCCTGTCCGACGCGACCGCCATCGTCAACAAGATCTCCGACGCCAAGGCCGACCTGATCGTGCTGGGCGGCAACGTGTCCGACCTGTCACTGATCATCAAGGGGATCCGGGCGCGCGGGGTCACCACGCCGATCGCGACGTCCGGTGGCGGTGGGGCGCTCACCCCGCAGTTCGCCAAGGCGCTCGGGGACGCGGCCGACGGCATCATGGCCTCCGCGGCGTGGAACTCCGACGTGACGTTGCCGGGTGTCTCCGACGCCGCCACCCAGTACCAGCAGAAGTACAACGCGTTCATGCCGCAGGAGGCGGGCGAGTCCTGGGCCGCCGTCTACGAGCTCGCCCAGGTCATGGACCAGGGCAAGACGTGCGACCCGCAGAAGATCCGCGACGCGCTGGCCAGCACCGACTTCACGACCGGTCCGGCCTCGGCCGTCCCGCCGGGCAAGGTCGGCTTCGACCCGACCGGCGCGAACAAGTACATCAAGCCGATCCTGGTGCAGTGGCAGAACGGGACCCTGAAGACGGTCTTCCCCAAGGAGGTCGCCTCGACGGCCTCGCTGCCGCTGGGCGCGGGCCCGACCCCCTGATGATCCGAATCCCGGCGATCCCGATCCCCTGATCGTCGGGAGCCCCGACCGTCCGGCCGCCGCGGTGCCGTTGACCCCACCGCGGCGGCCCGGACTCCCACCTCCGTAGTTGCAGGAAGGGACCTGGATGGACCTCGGCCTCACCGGCGCCCGAGCCCTCGTCACCGCGGCGAGCTCGGGCCTCGGCCGTGCCTGCGCGGCGTCACTGACGGCCGAGGGCGCCCGGGTGGTGGTCTCCTCCCGGGACCCGGACCGGCTCGCCGCCGCGGCGCGCGACGTCGGGGCGGCCGGCCACGTCGCCGCCGACCTCGGCGACGCCGACGCCGTCCGGGCGCTCGTCGAGCGGACCGTTGCGCTGCTCGGCGGTCTGGACGTGCTCGTCGTCAACTGCGGCCCGCCGCCGGCGGTCACGTTCGCCGAGTCGGTCGACGACGACTGGGACACCGGTCACCAGCAGGTGCTCATGAGCGCGGTCCGGCTGCTGCGGGCCGCGCTGCCCCATCTGGTCGCCTCCGGCCGGGGCCGCGTCGTCGCGCTCACCGGCTACGGGGTCCGCGAGCCCAAGCCCGGTCTCGTCGTCTCCGAGGCGACGCGCGCGGGGGTGACGATCCTGGCCAAGGTCGTGGCCGACACCCACGCGGCGGACGGTGTCACCGTCAACACGATCGCACCGGGCCCGATCCTCACCGACCGGCTCCGCGAGCTGCAGGGCAAGCTCGCCGCGGCCGCGGGCATCGACCTCGACGAACAGCTGCGCCGTGCCGCCGCGGACATCCCCGCCCGGCGCATCGGGCGGCCGGAGGAGGTCGGCGACCTCTGCGCGTTCCTCTGCTCGGAGCGCGCCGGCTACCTCACCGGGCAGACGATCGTCGTCGACGGCGGCGTCAACAGGGCGATCTGATGGGGCGCATGCGGATCGCGGTCACCGGCGCCGCGCACTGGCACCTGGACCTGTTCCTGCCGGCGCTGCTCGAGGAGGGCGACGTCGTCGCCGTGCACGATCCCGACCCGGCTGCGGCGCGGCGCATCGCCGAGGGCCTGGGAGCCCGCGCGGCCACCGACGTGGGCACGCTGCTCGACGACGCCGCCCCCGACTTCGTGCTCGCCCTCGGCGCGCACGACGAGATGGCCGCCACGGCACGGACGTTGATCGAGCACGGCACCCCGTTCGCGATGGAGAAACCCTGCGGGCTCGACGCCGCGCAGGTGCACGACATCGCCGACCGCGCCCGCGACGCCGGCGTCTTCGCGGCGGTGCCGTTCGTGTGGCGACAGAGCGAGCTGCTCGCCGTCATGCGCGAGCGGTTCGCCGACGCCGATCCGTCGTACCTGTCCTTCCGCTGGATCGCCGGGCCCCCGGCGCGTTACCGCGACTCCGGCTGCGACTGGATGCTCGACCCGGCCCGGGCCGGCGGGGGCTGCACGATCAACCTCGGGGTGCACTTCATCGACCTCGCCCGCGTCCTGTTCGGCGACGACGTGCAGGTCTCGTCGGCGACGATGTCCAACGCGGCCTACGGCCTCCCGATCGAGGACTACTCGCTGGTCACGCTGCGGTCGGGCGGACGGGTGTTCGTCGGCGAGGTCGGCTACCTCATGCCCGGCCCGCACTCGAACTTCGACATGCGCTTCAGCATCAAGGCCTGCGACCACTACGTCATCGCGACCTCGCCGACCGACGTGGAGATCGTCGCGCCCGACGGTTCCCGCGAGCACGTCACGGCGCACACGACGAACGTCGCCCACTACCCGGTGTTCGTCCGCGACGCGCTGCGCCGCGTCCGCGCCGGCGAGCCGCCGCTCGCCTCGCTCACCGACATGGCCGCGGTCATGGACCTGACCCGCGACGCCTACGCACTCGCCGGGCCGCTCCCGGTCCGGCCGCGCACACCCCAGGAGGGCACCCGATGACGGAGCCGACGGACCGGGCCAAGGGCCTGCTGCTCGTCATGATCGACATCGATCCGGCGTACGAGGAGGAGTTCAACCGCTGGTACACCGAGGAGCACTTCCCGGAGCGTCAGCAGTGCCCGGGCTTCCTGTCCGCGCGGAGGTTCGTCTCGGTCGAGGGTGAGCCGAAGTACCTGGCCCTCTACGACCTCGACGACCCCGAGGTCCTCGAGACCGAGGAGTACCGGCGCATCCGGCCGCCGAGCGAGTGGACCAGGAAGCTGCAGCCGCACTTCACCACGTTGGTACGCAACGTCTATCGCGAGATCACCCCCACGGTCCCCGACGGCTACGTGGTGCACGCGGTCCGGGAGCAGGAGGCGTGACGCCGTGACCGTGCTCTTCCTGCACCCCGTCGGCCTCGACCGCGAGGCCGCGCGGTTCCTCGACCTGCCCGACGTGCACGCGGTGACCTTCCCCGGGCACGGCGACCGCAGGCGCGCCCGGCCCGGGCTCACCCTTGCCGACATGGCCGACGAGATCGCCGGCCACGCCACCGGGCCCTTCGACGTCGTCGGCGCCTCGCTCGGCGGCATGGTCGCCATGCATCTGGCGCTGGACCACCCCGGGCTCGTGCGCTCGCTCGTCCTCGCCTGCACCACACCCGACGGGGCCACCGACGTGATGGAGGCCAGGGCGGCCGCCACCGAGGAGCGCGGCTCGGCCGGCATGCTCGACGACACGATGACGCGCTGGTTCACCGCGGACGGGCTGCGTTCCGGCGCGCCGTACCTCGACCACGCCCGCGACCGGCTGCTCGCCATGGACCCCGGCGCGCTGGCCGACACCTGGCGCGCCATCGGGTCCCATCACGTCCTCGACCGGCTCGCGCAGATCACCGTCCCGACGACGTGCATCGCCGGCCGGGTCGACGCGTCCACGCCGCTCGAGGTCATGCGCGACCTGGCGGAGCGGCTGCCGAAGTCCCGCCTCGTCGAGCTGGACGCCCCGCACATGGCGTTCCTGGAGAACGCCGACGAGTTCGCCGCCGCCGTCCGCGCCCACCTCGCGTGGGTGGGGGAGGAGCCCGCCCGATCATGACCCACCCGTCGAAGACGACACCGCCGTTGGTCATCGACCTGCACCGTCACCTCTGGTCGATCTTCGAGCGCTACGCCGTCGTCCGTGAGATCGCCGCCCGCGGGACGGCCGTGGGGCACGCCCACGGCGACGGCACCGTGCAGGACGTCGACGTGCGCGCCGCCGAGATCCGCTCCGAGATGGACAAGGCCGGCGTCGACCGCTCCTGCCTGCTTCTCGGCGACTACGGGCTGCGCCTGGGCGAGGGCGACCGGTCGATCGCCGAGGAGAACCGGCTGGCCACCGACCTCGCCCGCGCCGATCCCGACCACTTCATCGCGTTCTTCGGCGTCGACCCCCGCCGACCCGACGCGGCCGAGCTGTTCCGCGACGCGCTCGACGCCGGTGCCAAGGGCCTCAAGCTGCACCCGTGCTCCGGGTTCTCCCCGGCCGACCCGGTGTGCCGCCCGCTCTACGAGCTCGCCCGCGAGTACTCGGTGCCCGTCGTGTCGCACACGGGCCCGCTGGCCGCCCCGCTGGTGAGCACGTACTGCAGCCCGCTGCACCTCGACGAGCCGGCCGCCGACTTCCCCGACGTGAACTTCGTGATCCTGCACGCCGGGCAGCGCGCCTACTTCGACCTCGCGCTCGACATGGCCCGCTGGAAGCCGAACCTCTATCTCGAGCTGTCGCTGTGGCAGGGGCTGTTCCTGGAGGACGAGGCCCGCTTCATCGCCCGCGTCGCCGAGATCCGCCACGGCATCGGCCTCGAGCGGGTCGTCTTCGGCAGCGACTGCCCCGGCGTCTCGACGGTCATGCCGCTCGACGGATGGGTCGACACCTTCCGCAACCTCCCGGAGATCGCGGCCCGTCACGGCGCCACGGTCACCGACGACGAGGTCACCGCGATGCTGGGCGGTACGGCGTCGAGGCTGCTGGGGCTGGGCTCGTGAGCGCGCCCGTGGGCCGGCCGGCCGGGACGGGGGAGTGGGTCGACCTCGCCCAGCCCATGTACGAGCAGATGCCGCGGGCGCTGCCGGAGAGCCAGGTCTGCTTCACCCCGCAGTACATCGAGACCGGCCCGCCCGGGTCGGCCGTGCGGATCACCCACCTGACCCTGTCGACGCACGTCGGCACACACGTCGACGCGGCGCTGCACTTCCTGCCCGGCGGGAGGTCGATCGAGCAGTACCCGGTGGACGCGTTCGTCGGGCCGGGGATCGTCGTCGACGCCCGCCGCGAGGGCGTCGTCCCCGTGACCCGGGCCGAGATCGAGGCGATGGACCTCGACGTGCGCGCGGGCGACATCGTCCTCTTCTGCTTCGGCTACGGCCGGCACTTCGGCACCCCGGCCTACCGCGACCATCCCTACCTGGGCGACGACACCGCCGACTGGCTCGTCGAACGCGGCGTGAAGCTGGTCGGCGTCGACACGACGACGCCCGACCTCGGCGGCGCGCACCGCCCGCCGGACTACGCCTATCCCGTGCACATGACGTTGCTGCCCCGCGACATCCTCATCATCGAGCACCTCGGGCCGCGCCTGGAGGAGCTCGTCGGGCGTCGCGTCGAGGTCAACGCCGTGCCCCTGCCCATCCGTAGCGGCGACGGCGCCCCGGCGCCGGTGATCGCCCGCGCCGTACCCGACGAGGAGATTCGATGACCGCCCCAGGGCTCGACGCCGCCCTGCCCAACTCCGAACCCAACCCGCGCCGGCTCGACGGGAAGATCGCGATCGTCGCCGGTGGCGGCTCGCGCGGCGAGGGCATCGGCACCGGCCGGGCCGCCGCCATCCTGTTCGCGCGCCACGGCGCGAAGGTGCTCGTCGTCGACCGTGACCCGGCGGCCGCCAAGGACACGGTCGACGCGATCCTCGCCGACGGTGGTGAGGCCGCCGCGTTCGAGGCCGACCTCACCTCGGCCGCCGACTGCGACGCGATGGCCGCGGCGGCCGTCGAGCGCTGGGGCCGGATCGACATCCTCGACAACAACGTCGGCACCGAGGGCGCGGGCACGATCCTGCAGACCACCGACGAGGACTGGGACCGGGTCATCACGGTCAACCTGCGGACCGTCGTGTCGGCGAGCCGCGCGGTCATCCCCGTCATGGCCGACGGCGGGGGCGGCGCGATCGTCAACCTGTCGTCGATCTCCGCGATCCGCCCGCGCGGCCTCACCCCCTACACGACGGCCAAGGGCGGCGTCATCGCGCTCACGAAGGCGATGGCCATCGACCATGCGGCGCAAGGGATCCGGGTCAACGCGATCCTGCCCGGGCCGATCTACACGCCGATGGTGGCCGCCGAGGGCATGGACCCGTCGCTGCGCGACAAACGCCGCGGCGCCTCCCCGCTGGGCATCGAGGGTACGGGCTGGGACGTCGGCTACACGGCGCTGTTCCTGGTGTCGGACGAAGCCCGCTACATCACAGGGACGACACTGCCTGTCGACGGCGGGGTGTCGGTCCGCAGCCCGGACCGCTGACCGGCCGCCCGTAATCCCCACGAGACGCAGGACGAGGCAATGCCGGACGAGGCCAGAACGGGTACCAGGATCCAGTCGGTGTCGCGCGCGGCGCAGCTGCTGATGCTCATCGCGTCGCTGCCCGAGGCGGAACGCTCGGTCACACGGATGGCGGCCGAGCTCGGCACGTCCGTGCCGACGGTGTACCACCTCCTCAACACGCTCGTCGACGCGAAGCTGCTGACCCGCGACGAACGCAAGCAGTACCGCTTCGGGCTGGCCATGGAGGTGCTCTCGGTCGCCTACGCGCAGCAGAGCGTGCCGCCGCCCGAGCTCGTCGCGCCGCTGCGCCGGATCATCGAGGAGACCGGGGAGAGCGCCTACCTGACGGCGTGGCGCACGGGGAACCCGGTCGTACTCGCGCACCTGTCCGGTACCCACGCGGTGCAGGTCACCAACCTGCGACCCGGCTACCGCGGCGTCGCGAACGCGCGCGCGTCGGGCAAGGTGCTGCTCGCGTTCGCCGAACCGGAGGAGCGCGAGCGCTACCTCGCGATGAACCCCCTGACGGCGGTCACCGAGAAGACGATCACCGACCCCGACGTCTTCGAGAAGGAGCTGCGGCAGGTCGCGCGCAACGGCTACGCCACCGAGGTCGAGGAGTTCTCCGCCGGTGTCGCGTGCGTGGCGGTCCCGGTGTGGCGCAACGGGATGCTGATGGGCTGCTACACGATCTCGGCACCCGTCGAGCGCTACCGCAAGCAGCGCAGCCACTATCTCGCCGTCCTGCGCGCGGCGGTGGCGATGCTCGACGAGGAGGAGGTCGCCGCCGAGGACGGCGGGGGCGACGGCACGCCGGCGGCGTCCGGCACCGGCGGGGGCAGGTGAACCCGCGGCCGACGTCGGCACCCGTCCGCCGCGGGCTGCGCGGCCGGGGGCTGCTGGTCGTGTGGGGCGCGGGCGACACGACGCGTGAGGCGACCGTCGACGCCGGGTTCAACGACTGGTACACCCACGAGCACCTGCCCGAACGCGTCGCGACGCCCGGGTTCCGCCGGGCCCGGCGCTGGACGACCGTCGACCGGCGCACGCCGCCGGTGTACCTCGCCGCGTACGAGACCGACGACGTCGACGTCCTGCGCTCGCCCGCGTACCTCTCGGCGCTCGACGACCCGACACCCGGCACCGCCGCCCACGTCCCGCTGATGTCGGGGATGAGCCGCACCGCCTGCCGCGTCGTCGCGTCGTCCGCCCGTGGCGAGGGCGGGGACCTCGCGTTCGTCGAGTTCGGTCCCGGACCCGGCGACGGCGCGGACGCGGACCCGCTGCGCGCGTTCGTCGTCGACGACCTCGTCCCCGAGTTGCTCGGCCGGCCGGGGACGCTCGCCGTGCACGTCGCCGAGGTCGACCTCGCCGTGACGACCGCGCGCGACGTGACCCCGACCTACCGCGACGTGCCGACCGGCGTCGGCAGGCGGTTCCTGCTCGTCGAGGGCGCGTGGCCCGATCCCGCCGCCACCCCGGCCCTGCTGGACGACCTCGCCGACCGGCTCGCCGGGCGCGGTGCCGACGTCGGCGCGGCCGTGGGGATGCGGCTGCTCGCCCGGATCACCCACGACCAGGTCGTCTCCCGGAAGGACGCATCATGACGGTTCCGCGCTGCGCCGTGCTCGACGACTACCAGGGCGTCGCGCTGACATCCGCCGACTGGTCGGTGCTCGACGGCAAGGTCGACGTCGAGGTGTTCCGCGAGCACATCGCCGACCCCGACGAGCTCGTCGCCGCGCTGGCCGGGTGCGAGATCGTCGTGCTCATGCGCGAGCGGACCCCGTTCCCGCGCGAGATCCTCGAGAGGCTGCCCGACCTGCGGCTGCTCGTCACCACCGGGATGCGCAACGCGTCGGTCGACATGGCCGCCGCGGCCGAGCGCGGTGTCGTCGTGTGCGGCACCGGCGGGCTCTCGACGTCGACGGCCGAGCTGACGTGGGCGCTGATCACCGGGCTGGCGCGCGGGATCGTCGTCGAGAACACCGCGCTGCGCGGCAACGGCCCGTGGCAGCAGACCGTCGGGGCCGACCTCGCCGGCGCCACCCTCGGGGTGCTGGGTCTGGGCCGGATCGGCTCGCTCGTCGCGAAGGTCGGGCTGGCGTTCGGGATGGACGTCCTCGCCTGGAGCACGAACCTCACCGCCGACGCCGCCGCGGCCGCCGGGGTGCGGCTCGCCGAGTCGAAGGCACAGCTGTGCGCCGCGGCCGACTTCCTGACGATCCACCTCGTGCTCTCCGACCGCACCCGCGGGCTCGTCGACGCCGACGACCTGGCCCTGATGAAGCCGACGGCATACCTGGTCAACACGTCGCGGGGGCCGATCGTCGACCAGGACGCGCTGGTCGCGGCCCTGCGCGCGGGCCGGATCGCCGGTGCCGGGCTCGACGTCTACGACGTCGAGCCGCTGCCCGCCGATCACCCCTACCGGTCCCTGCCCACCGTGCTCGCCACCCCGCACCTGGGCTACGTCACCCGCGGCGGCTACGAGATCTTCTGGCGGGAGGTCGTCGAGGACATCGCCGCCCACGTCGCGGGCTCACCGGTCCGGGTGATCACGTGACCGTGGCCGGGCGCGCCGGGTCAGCTCGTCGTGACGAGCACCTTGACCGAGGCCCGGGCGTCGAGCTGGGCCTCGAAGGCCTCCTGCACCCGCTCCAGCGGCATCCGGTGGCTGATCAGCGGCGCGGTCGCCACGGCCCCGGACCCGACGAGCTCCAGCGAGTCGCGGAAGTCCTCGGGGGTGACGTTGGCGCTGCCGCGCAGCACGACCTCGCGCTGCACGGCCCGCATCGGCTCGATCGTCGCGGGGGAGTGGTACAGCGCGACGAGCACCACCGTGCCGCGCGGGCGGACGATCTCGATCGCGCCGGCCACGAGCGCGCCGACGCCGCTGGCCTCCACGACGATGTCGGCCTCGGCCTCGCCGGTGAGCGCGCTCAACGTCCCGGCGAGCGCCTCGTCGCCGACGGTCGGGTCGACGGTGACGATCCCCAGACCCTCGGCCACGGACCGGCGCAGCGGCGAGGGGTCCACCCCGATGACGGGAGTGCACCCCTTGGCGCGCAGGGTTTGTGCCGCCTGCAGGCCGATCGTCCCCAGGCCGGTGGCGACGGCGCTGCGGCCCGGCCCCGCGTCGGCGAGCCGGACCGCGTGCACGGCCACCGACAACGGCTCCACCAGCGTCCCCGCCTCCAGCGCGGCCCCGGCGCCGCCGGGCAGGTCGGGCAGCCGGTGCACGTTGTGGCCGAGGCGGGCCGCGGGGATGTGCAGCCGCTCGGCGAAACCGCCGGGCAGGCCGAACGCGATGCTGCGGGTCGTCCAGCGCTCGCACAGGTGCGCGAGTCCGGCCCTGCAGCGCCGGCAGTCGCCGCACGGCTGGATCGGCAGGCCGGTGAGCCGGTCGCCCTCGACGATGCCCTGGACCCGGCTGCCGACCTCGGCGACCGTGCCCGCGAACTCGTGCCCCATGACCTGGCCGGCCCGCGCGGTGCCCGAGCGGAACTGTCCGATGTCGGACCCGCACACCCCACAGCCGTACAGGTCGAGGACCACATCGTCGGGGCCGGCCACGGGATCGGGCACGTCCTCGACCTCGATGCGGCCCTTGCCGCGGAACACCCCGGCGCGCATGTGGCCTCCTCGCCGGCCGGCGCCCGATGCGGTGCCGGCCCGACCGGACGCTACCCACGCGACGACGCCGCGGACGCTGCTCCGGCACGGATCCGCAGGGAACCGTGCGCGCGTCGTCAACACCGGCGGCGAGGTCGGCGGCGTGGGTTGATCGAGGGTGCCCCCGTGGGTCAGGCTGGCGGGGTGGACCCGGACGACGGCCGGGTGACCACGACGGAAGGGACGGGGCGATGACTGCCCTCACGACGAAGCTGTCCGTGAGCACGTCCGGGGTCTCGAGTCTCGCGGGGCCCTGCCCCCCGGACGAGGACCGGTCCGGACCCGGGAGCAGCGGACCTGCCGACGCCGAACGCTGGCGTGTCGACCCCGCATCGGCGAGCCCGGTGCCCGAGTGGGAAGGCGTCCTCGCGGCGACGCACGTGTCGTTCGACGTGAAGCTGCCCGACTCCGGCCGGTTCGCCGGCCACGTCGAGCGGCGGCACCTCGGTGCGCTCGACCTGGTGGAGTGCACCTGCGCGCCGTTCGCCGGCCGCCGCACGTCGGCGGTGATGGGCGACCCGGGCGAGGACCACATCGGGCTGCAGATGGTGCTGCACGGCTCGGAGAAGGTCATCCGCTCGCGCACCGAGGAACACGTGCTGCAGGCGGGGTCCGTCGGTCTGTGGGACGGGTCGCGCGCGGTCGGCGTCGAGGTCGTGGAGCCGTTCAGCAAGCGCACGCTGATCTTCCCGCGCGAGCTGGTGCACTCGGTGAGCCCGCGACTGGCCGACGTCGGGTCGGTGTCGGCGCTGGAGACGCGCCCCGGCGCCCGCCTGCTGGTCCGCTACGTCGACGCGCTCGCCGACGAGCTGCCGGCCCTCGACGAGCGCACCGGCGCCGCCGCGGCCGACGTCGTGCTGGAGCTGCTGCGGGCCGTCGTCGAGCCGGGGATGCCGGAGACGCGGGAGGCGCGCCGGGAGGCGTTGCGGGCGCGCGTGCGCCGCTTCGTGCGGGTCAACCTCCCCGATCCGGGGCTGGGCCCGGAGTCGATCGCGCGGGCGCTGGCGGTGTCGGTGCGCACCCTGCACTCGGCGTTCGAGGACTCCGGCGAGTCGGTCGCCGCGCTGGTGCGCCGGACCCGCCTCGCGCGGTGCCGCGAGGACCTCGAGGAGCCGACGGCCGGCTCGGTCACCGAGATCGCGTTCCGCTGGGGCTTCTCCGACGCCACACACTTCTCGCACGTGTTCAAGCGCGAGTACGGGATGTCCCCGCGCGACGTCCGGCGTGCCGCGCGCGAGGCCGTCCCGACGCGCTGACCTGCGCCTTCTGTCGTCTTCTGACGATGCGTGCGCGGCCGGGGTGCACGTATCGACAGGTAATCGGGCGCGCAGCGCATGGCCGCACGATCCTCCTCCCGGCGACGCTTTCCCTACCCCGTGGCGCGGTGCGCAACCGTCGACGCCCACCGCGCCGCGGGGCCGGACCGGACCCGGTCCGGGCCGAGAGCGTCGAGGAGAGCCGTGCAGCGCGAGGCCGTGGGGTCGAGAACCGGGACCCGCCGATGACCGACACCACCGGTGCGGTCGAGGTGCGGATGCCGCGGTTGTCGGAGTCGATGGCCGAGGGCACGATCGTGCGCTGGCTGCACGAGTCCGGCGCCGAGGTCGCCCGCGGCGACGAGCTCGCCGAGATCGAGACCGACAAGGCGACGGTGGCCTTCGAGGCCGACGCGGCGGGCGTCCTGCACATCCTCGCGGGTGAGGGCGAGACCGTCCCGGTCGGCGCGGTGATCGCGCACGTCGGCGGGACGGTCGCCCCCGGGGCGACCCAGGCGGGTGTGGCGGACCAGGCCGTACCGGCG
>Ga0182736_1001532_pt1 | contig 21947 bp, 14 predicted proteins | sample eDN5th30CKraftBY_FD_128882 | JGI IMG/M metagenome (GOLD analysis project Ga0182736, IMG submission 128882) | Enriched backyard soil microbial communities from Emeryville, California, USA - eDNA 5th pass 30_C Kraft BY (version 2) (version 2) | ecosystem: Environmental > Terrestrial > Soil >... | reverse complement strand
TTTGTAAGGTAACACCGGCACTTCCCATAATAATGACTTCTGCAACAGCTTTATATACCAACTTAGCTGGAACCAATGAAGCAGCGTTGGTGTAAAGTGTTACGTTGGCCGTGCGTTTACTGTAAAGTTCATTTTGCATGCCCTTTGGAAAATGCACTGCCCCCAGTACTTCGCCGCGCTGAATCCATTGTTTTAAGTCTGCTTCATTATCAACCTGTTTGGTTAACTGCAAGGTTTCCTGTTGTGTTAATAGGTAAATAAGCTGTCTACTGATCGTGCTTTGGTCTTCATCCCAAATGGCAAAAGGAAGTTCTTTAGCATCTTGTTTTTCGTATATTAAAGCATAGAAGAAGAATAAAATACCTGGAATAATAAGCAGCACGACATAAAAAACAGGCAGTCTCACTATCCGTTTCCATTCGCGTATGATGATGGTGCTCAGCCGTTGCATTAGGGTAATTTTAATGAAGCTGTCATACCAGAGCGCAATCCTTTTATTGCCGTAAGATCCTCGGGTTTAAATTCAACGGTAAAGGTTCGTAGTTCGAATTTTCCTTTGTCTTTGCTGGGAATCCAATTGGCGAAGGTTAGGGTAGGTGCTATAGATGATACTTGTACATCGAAATTTTCAGGTTGGCATCCGGGAACATTCACCCGTGCTTTTGTGCCTACTTTCAATACACTACTCTGGTCTTGCCGCACATTAAACCTGATGATCGATGAATTCTTTTTTTCCAGGGTCATCATCGGATATCCGATGGAAACCACTTCTCCTTCATGGATAACGAGGGAAGAAATGATACCATCTGCTGGCGCGTATATTTTTGTATTATTGCCCAAAGACGTTGTAAGGTTATATGCCTGTTCGGCTTGCCGAACGATAGCGTTCGCCGTTTTGAGTAATTCAGGACGGGTTCCGTTTTGAAGCATTTGCAGATTTAACCTGGCCGTTTCCATTTCCTTTTTGGATGCTTGGTATTTGAAGTAGAATAGATCTTTTTCTTGTCCGGATATAACATCTGCATTATAGAGGTTTTCCATCCGTTGGTAAGTGGTACTGAAGAGCTTATATTGCTCCTGGCTTATCTGATAAAGGTTATTTGCTGCGCCCAGTAATTCAGGGCTCGCACCCGTTTTTAAAAGTTCTAATTGGCCACTAGCGGCATCGATTGCTGCTTGAGCCTGTGCTTGTAGCGCCTGAATTTCGTGGGAACTGATAACAGCCAATAGTTGTCCAGCCTTAACTTCTTCACCTAAACCGACTAAAAGTGAATCTAATCTGCCAGGAAAAGCAGAAGCTACATCAACACTGGTTGCATCTACCATTCCAATCAATTGAGTATCGCTACTTTCTCCTTCATTCTTAACAAAGAAGATGAGTGCAACAACTACAACCAAAAGCGGTATAAGTACGGCCCAATAGGTTTTTAGTATTGTTTTCATTTGCATACGGTTAATAGATCTTACCGGTTCGTTATTGAACGTATTTGGTTATTTCCATCGGATCACCTAATATATTGTAATATGCTGTAAGGGCTAAATAATAGCCTAAAACGGCCGTGAAATATGTTTTCTCTATTTCTGCCTTAACGAGTAAGGCATCATTTACATCTTTTGGAGAAGATAATTGGTTCTCCATTCGCTTTTGAATTAGCTTCGTTGTTGTTATAGCTTCATTTTTTGCTGTTTCGAGTGATTTTACGTCGTTCTGCAATGCACTAATTTTGTTCTTGGCCACCAATAATTGCAATTGTAAGGACTCACCTGCATTTTTTTGTGCAAGTGCTGATTCCTGTATTAGTTCTTTAGCCGCGAGCGTTCGCTTACGGGTTTGGCCATTGAACAATGTCCATTGTAATTCTAATCCCACAAACCAATCAGGAATAGTTACTGGGAGGTCTTTTTGATACAAATTGTAATTACCAACAGCAAAAATATTAGGTAAGGTAAATGATTTGCTAATTTTTTCAGCTGTTTCAGCATAGGCACTTTTGCTATCTGCAAGTTGGTAAATCGGGTTTTTTACCCAGAAGGCTCCTTCAGGTTTAACTAACGTTGTACCAATGTACTGTAAGGTGTCTACAATATTAATATCAGCTTCCAAAGTTTGCCCCATAAGTTTGTTAAGCTCCGGAATAGCGTTTTTCTTTTCTAAACTTAGGTTGTTAAGCTGTGTCTGAGCTTGCGTTAAAACAACATTTGTCCAGCTTTTTTGATAAGGTGGTAATACATCATTTTTAACCATTTCATCTGCGTAGTCTTTATTTTTAAGGAGCGATGCTACAATAGCCTCCTGTTTGGCCAACATAGTGTTGAGGTAAAGAATGCGAATATATTGCGAGGCAATCAGAAAGTTTACCTCCTTCTGCGCAATATCAACATTGACTCGTTGTGTAGACACAGCCGCCGAGGCAATATTTTTAGCTGCATCAAGTTTGTTGCCTAGCCAGATGGGTTGGCGTAATCCCAGTCCGGCTAAAAAATAAGAGCGCTGACTCAATTGCGGATTATAATTTGGATATAATGCGCCGATGATATCTGAAGAGGCTTTGTAAATTCTGTCTTGTACGCCTTGAGATAGGTCGTTGCCTGTAATCTCTCTATAGACCTCATTGGCTGCATTAACGCTTTGCTTTGAAGATCCTTCTACTATCCCATTCTTCGTTTCCTGCAGATTGATGGTTAAGGGATTACTTAAATAGGTGTAGCTAGAGAGTAAATCCACTTTTGGTAAGTAACTTTTCTTCTCAGCCTCTAAATTATACTCGCCCGCTTTTAGCGCAGTTTGCGCCTGTTGTACCGTCAGGTTGTTAGCTGCTGCTAAGCGGAAACAATCTTCGAGTTTAAGCGATTGAGCGGCTGTAGTATAGCTGCAAAGAATAAAAAATAGGCCGTATAGGTTTCTCATCTAAAGAAATTTAAATACACCTTAAGTGATATTTAGAAATATGACACCAGTTTAATTTAAGCTAACCATAAAATAGGGTGCTTGCTTTCAAGTAAACATACACTTTACCAATAATGCTTTTTAATAAAAATTGTTTACTTATTTGTGAAAAAAATCTCCTCTTTTAAGATGTGGGGACATTAATTACAACTGTCAAAAAGAAGTTACAACAAATATTTTCAAAACTATCCTATATGGGTTATCTTTGTACTTTCATAATTTAGGTTTATAATTGGTTAATGAAGCTCTCAACCTCCCCGGTTGGGAGCTTTTATTTTTTAATTAGATTTTCCTAGATTTTGTTTCAATGCACTAGGAGATAGGAGGTTAAGTTCCCTAAAATAAGAGTATGAATTAAAGCTGTTTTTAATCGAAGTGTAAATAAAGCTCGATCAACTATTACTAAAAAGGAGGGTCTTTCTTGTTTTCAAAAATCTACATTAGGAGAAAGGAGTAGATTGCAGATGCCCTTTATTTGGCTATTAGACGATGATAGAACAAAGGAGATACGAAACAGGCAATTGTAAGCGTTAATGAAAGCGATAACTTATAATAAAAAATTATTGATTATAGTGTGTATGCCAATTATACCTAAACCGATGTATTGATGGTAGAGCTATCTTTTAGCTAAATCGCTAGATAAAATGGACGGCTAATGGTTAATCATCATAACCTTATGTCATGCTTTGGTGGATGTTGGATGTAAAAAATAGATTGAAGAAATTATGATTGATTTAAAGGCATATTTTGAACGCATTCATTATGATGGTCCTGTACAAGCGACGATAGAAACGCTTATGGATATCCACAGGTTACATCCCAAATATATTCCTTTTGAAAACTTGAATCCACTTACAGGTAGAAAAGTAAGTTTGGAACTTGAGGATATCTTCAATAAGTTAATCACTGAACATAGGGGTGGGTACTGTTTTGAACACAATATGTTGTTTAAAGCGGTACTGACGCAAATTGGCTTTACGGTTAGGGGATTTGGGGGGAGGGTACTTTGGAATATGGATCCCTCAATTGTAACAAGCCGTACTCATATGCTCTTGCAAGTAGCGTTAGACGGACAATTCTATATTGCTGATGTAGGTTTTGGCGCGATCACCTTGACGGCACCGTTATTATTTGCTCCTGATATTGTACAGGAAACACAGCACGGCCTGTTTAGGGTTTTACAAAAAGAGAAAATTTATCTACTACAGGTATTGCAGCAAAAGGAATGGCGGCCGGTTTACCAGTTTTATACAGAAGTTTTCGAGCCAATTGATTGTGAGGTAGCTAACTGGTACGTGTCAACACATCCTGATTCGCATTTTACTAATCAATTAATTGCCGCTAAAGTAGATGACGATGGACGCTATACGTTAAATAATAGTGTCTTAAATATCCGATACGATAGTGGCAGAAAAGAATCAATTGAACTGCAACACATTGATGATATTATAAAAACGTTACAGAACGTGTTTGGCATCCAAACGGATAAGCTCGATAATTTGGCAGAATCCTTAGCGATTACAAAAAATATATCGCCATCACGATAGCAAACAAGGGGTTCATGTGGAGAAAGTTATTGCGAGGTAGTTCGTCCTCGCAATAACAGATGAGCGATGAAGATAAGCTACTGAATAAGGGTTACTTTTCCAGTTATGGGCTCATGGTCTCTTATTTCTTCTGAAGTTAACTTAACGAGTTGAGTAGACTCGTTAAATGTGCCAAAAATTTCTGTTTTACCGTCTGCCTGACGCCCGGTCGTTACAGGTACCCATTTAGTGCTGTCATGTTCAACTTTTATAACAAAAATACCTGTTGTAGCATTTAAAACTGCTTCTGAAGGAACAACAAATGCATGTTCATTACCTCCTAACGGAATTTCTACTTCGGTCACCATACCAGGAAGCAATCGTTTGTCGCTATTACGCACATCCATTTCAATACGTTGAGAACGTAGACGTGTATCTAGCGCACCGGCTAATCTCGCCACCTTGGCTTTAAATGATTGGTTAGGGAAAGCTTTCACAGAAAAATGAACTTCATCTTGCTGGTTTAAATAGGAAGAATATATTTCTGGTACACTAACTACTAAGCGTAACTTCTGCTGTTCTTGTAAAGTGAAGAGAGGAGCTTCTGAACCTTTGCCCGAGGGACCAACGTAGGCGCCCATGCTGACATTTCTCTCGGTTATGATTCCAGCAAACGGCGCCCGTATTTCTAGGTAATTCCTGGTATCACCGACTTCTTTATAAGCTGCCTGAGCTGCTTGAAATTGAGCTAGATCGGAATTTTGTTTAGCTAAAGCCAAGTCGAGGTCGTTTTGTGAAACCGTACCCGGTGTTTTACTGGTTTCCAACAGACGCTGATAGGTGGCTTTACTGGCTAGATAAACCGCCTCCTGTGACTTTAGCCTGGATTCGGCACCCGCTAATTGTGAATTTAGTTCGGGGGCTTCCATGGTTGCCAATAATTGGCCAGCAGAGACAACACTTCCTACATCAACATATAGTTTTTTTACAAAACTATTGACTTTTGCATATAAATCTACCTGTTGATATGCAAGTAGCTCTCCCGGAACTTTAAGAGACGAGGAAAACTGCCCTTTCGCTAATTTAAAAGTTTCTAAAGATACTGTGGTAGCATTTTTTTGGTTTTCTGCTTCTGCCTGTTGAACAGGAGAAGAGCAACTTAGCCATAACGATCCTATGCTACAAAAGCTACAGGATAATAAGATAAACCGATGGATATGCATATTGTAATTTTTTAATTTTTAGCAATTGATGGAATATAATGTATACTTTCCTCATCCTCAGGATCTAAAGAGACACTTTGTGTGCTGGTTTTAGCTTGCCCCCAAGCAAATACAAGTGGCAGAATAAACAAAGCAGCGAACGTAGAGGCAATTAATCCGCCGATAACTGCCCTACCTAGCGGAGAAGACTGGTCGCCTGCCTCGCCTAAGCCACTTGCCATTGGAATCATCCCTACAACCATGGCCAATGCTGTCATAACGATTGGTCTCATTCGTAATGCAGCAGCACCGGTTGCCGAAGACAGTGCGTTTCCGGTGGCTTTGCGAATTTCTTCCGCATTGGTAATGAGTAGAACGGCATTGGATATCGATACGCCGACAGACATGATCATGCCCATATAAGATTGCAGGTTTAACGTAGAGCCAGTAAGCAACAATAAGCTTAATGAGCCCAAGATGACTGCGGGTACGGTGACTAAGACAATACCAGAGACTTTAAAGGACTGGAAATTTGCTGCTAACATTAAAAAGATAACGATTATGGCCACTAGTAAACCACTTTCCAGGCTATCCATAGTCTCCGTAAGCGTGTTACTTAAACCAATGAGTTGTACATCGAGTCCTCTAGGTAGTTCGCCTAATGCGTCGATAGCTTTTTGCACTTCTTTAGCAGCGGTACCTAAATCCTGTTGATTGATGTTTGCCGTAACGGAAAGCATAGGCAAAGCACCCAAGTTATCCGTTTCTCCGTAAGTAGTTCCACGCGAAATCGTAGCAATATCGCCGAGCACGGGTCTCGTTGTGTTTTTTAGCAGTGGTATTTCGTTGATCTCGTCGATACTGTTCATTTTGTTTTCCGGAATTTGAACTTGTACGCTATAACTGTTACCGATGCGTTGGTCTATCCAGATATTTTTATCCGTATACCTGGACGAGGAGGTAGATGCAACTAAAGACCTGGAAACATCGTTCATATCAACGCCTAGCTGAGCCGTTCGTATTCTATCGACATTGATATTGATTGCAGGATATTTTGTGGATTGCCCTAATTGCACATCCCGTAAATAATTAACAGTTTTTAACTTAGCCATTAATTTTTGAGCGTAGCGCTCACTTAGTTTTTTATCTCTTCCAGAAAAGCGAATCTCAATAGGTGTAGGAGAACCCTGACTCAAAATTTTGTCGGTAAGTTCAATAGGTTCAAATGAAGTTGTTATATCAGGCAATATGTTGGAAAAAGACGCACGTATCTTTTCCTTCAGTTCGTCGAGGTTGGTTTTGTAATGCTCGCTAAGTGCTACTTGTATAACTGATTCATGTGGCCCGGCCATCCACAGGTAAATTGGACTCGTCGAGAATAAAGAAGGATGCGTGCCTACATAGGCTGAAGTAATGGAAACATTTTCGGGACCAACAATTTGCCTAATAGCTTCGATAGCTTTGTAGGTTTTTCTTTCTGTTGCTTCAATACGTGTACCCTCGGGTGCTCTTAAGCGGAGTTGAAATTGGCTGCCGTTGACCTTTGGTAAAACGTCGCGACCAATTGTTAACATCAATAGGCTCGCCAGTCCACATATAATGACCACATAACCAATTACTACCGGTTTTCTATACGGCATTAATCTATTAATAAAACGTAAATAACGAATTCTTAGCCGCTCAAAATAGCTTACTTTATCATGATTATTTCGATCTATGGCCTCTGATGCGGTTATTTTTTGTTCTACTTGTGCCTGTTTGTCATCTCCTGAAAGTCCGGCACGCTCAAACTCCTCGGCATCCGTCAAGTTTTCTCCTGTCTGTTTTTTATGATGCTTTACCTTCATGATCCAATTTGCCATGATAGGAACAAAGGTTTGTGCCAAAAAATAGGAAACGATCATGCTAAAGCCGATAGCCAATGCCAAAGGGAGAAATAAGGAGCCGGGTATACCTCCCATGGTAAAGGCAGGTGCAAATACGGCCAGTATACAGAATAAAATAAGCAATTTAGGAAAAGCTATTTCTTTACAGGCATCCCAAATAGCTAATGCTTTAGGTTTACCCATATCCAAATGTTGATGGATATTTTCTATGGTTACGGTACTTTCGTCGACCAAAATCCCAATCGCTAAGGCCAAGCCACTTAACGTCATGATGTTGATGGTTTGTCCAAACAGGTTCAGAAAGAGCACGCCAGAAATAATAGAAGTAGGTATGGTTAAAATAACGATGAGAGCCCCTCTTAAATCGCCCAAGAATAAAACAACCATTAAACCTGTTAAAATAGCTCCGATGGCACCTTCGCTGAGTAGACTCTTCACGGAGTTCATCACATAAACTGATTGATCAAATTCATAGCTCACCTGAACATCCTCTGGGAGCTGACTTTGAATTTTTGGAATCGCCGCTTTTAGGTTCTTGACCACCTCCCAGGTAGAGGCATCAGCGCTTTTCGCGATATTAAGGTATACGGACCGTTTGCCATTGATCAATGCATAGCCAGAAGCGATATCTGCGCCATCTTCTACTGTTGCGACATCTTTGAGGTATAAATTTTGAACACCACTTTTAAACAGCGGTATATTTTCAAAGTCTTTGACATCCTTGATGATGGTATTAGTTGGCGTAATGTAATTTTTATCTCCTATGCGTACATTGCCAGAAGGAGCGGTTTGATTATTTAGTTTTAATGCTTCTACTAATTGATCAGGAGTCATATTGTGCGAGCGCAGAAGGTCAGGATCTGCTTTAATGACCACCGTACGCACATTACCGCCGAAAGGAGGAGGAGCTACCAGACCACTGATTGAGGTGAAGGATGATCGCACGTAGGTGTTGGCTAAATCTGCAAGCTCATTATTGCTGCGTGTTTTGCTACTTAGTACAAGTTGCCCAACGGGTAGCGTAGAAGCATCGAAACGTATAATAAATGGAGGGTTAGAACCTGGCGGAAAAATAGCCTGGATCCGGTTGGTAAAGGAGCCGAGTTCAGCAGCGGCTTGGGCCATGTTGGTACCCGGATAGAAATTCAGTTTCATCAAGGTTAGTCCCTGAATATTTTTAGTTTCTATACTTTTCAGTCCATTGGTGTACAATAAAATATTAATGTATTGTTTGGCAAAAAAAGATTCCATTTGCTCTGGCGTGTAACCTGTAAAAGGGTGAGAAATGTAAATGACAGGCATGTCGAGCTTCGGGAAGATATCAATTTTAATGGAGGTAACTGCTTTTATTCCGAAGAAAAATAGCCCTGCTACAATAACCATGATGGTTATAGGTTTACGTAGTGCAAAGCGAATTAGATTCATGATTTTGTTTTAGATGTTTTTTTAAAGATTGTTAAACCAATAAATGGCTATTTAAGGGATTATTTTATCTATAAACAGGCTAAAATTCCCAGTTGCTGCGGCTTTATATAACAAAGCTTGCCAGACGTTATTATAGGCAATATCCCGATCTGTTTCGGCTCTTATCAATGTATAAAGAGCCTGCGTAACGTCGACCAAATTGGTCAACCCATTTTTATAGAGAACCGACTTTTGTAAAAAGGCGTCAGAAGCAGCCCTTACTTGCACAGGTACTTCGTGATAATTGCTTAAGGCATTTTGTATTTTTGTTTCAGCTAATAGCAATTCCGCATGGATTTGCTGTTCGGCTAATTCAAATTCATCCGTCAAAGCCTCATTGACAAAATTTTGGCTTTTTACCTGCTTTGATACTCGTAAAGGTTGCGTAATATTCCAGGTTAGGCCTATACCTATCAGATAATTAGTGCGCGTCGGTTTAATACCATCAAAATAATTTCTTGTATAGGCATACTGATTTGTTGCATAATCACTGTTAAACCCAGAACCTCGGGTTTGGAAAACACCAATTAGTGAAAAGGAAGGGTAGTACAAAGTTCTCAGATAATGCTGTTGTTCTCTTCCAAGGGCGATACGTGATTGATACCATTGTAGCGTCGGGTGATCGGATGTGTTATTAGTAGACGATTGTTCGATATCTTTCGGAACATGTGAAATGAAAATACTATCCAATATAAATTCTTTGGGAGGTATGCCTAAAAGCTGGGCAAGTCCATTGCTTTTTTCCTGTTCAAAGTCTTTTGCTTTTGTTAATGTTATTTTTGCATTAGAGACTTCGGCATTAGCTAAGGATGAATCAACCCCGGCAATTAATCCATTTAATGCCCTTGTCACCACTATTCGCCTAAAGGTATCTGCACGATGTAAATTTTTTTCATAAGAAAGGGTGAGCTTTTGTGCAGCAAGTAAATTGAGATAGGCTGCGGCAACTTTGACTTGATGGTTAAAAAGTTCTTGTTGAAAATCTTTGTCATCCCTATTTGCAATTTCCCGAGCAATCTTTATCCGTTCCTTTGCCTTACCGAACGAAAAAAATTCCCAATTAATATTTGCTAGATAGAGTGAACCAAAAGCAGCATTCCAATTTTGATCTGGTAAGGCTAGGCCAGATGAGGCCACACCATAGCCACCAAAACCATAAAGTGGGCCATTCTGGCCGTTTATTGTGCCATAATCTTGTTGCCCGGATAAAATTAAGTTAGGCAGATAGTCCCGTTTGGCCTGATCCACACCTATTAATGAAGCTTGCGCATAATTGGCCTTAGCCTTAACTGTGCCATAATTATGAATGGCTAATTGAAGTGCTTCCTGAAGAGATAATTTTTCTTGAGCAAGAAGATGTGTTGTCAAAAAAAGTAGCAAAAAACTTGAAATACAAAGCTTTACTGCTGGTTTGGATGTAGATTTCACAAAAAATATTAAACTATTTAGTATCTTTTGTAAATCTGCAGTGGAATTTTGAAGACAATTTGAAGAAAAGACTCCAATTTAAAGCTATTAAGTAATTAAATTGTAAGAATTTAATTACTTAATAAGGCGGTGGGTATTATATCCTTATCGCTGCTCTGAAAGGAGGGGCCCGATGCAAATATTACCTTCAAAACATGCAATCCATTTTCATAGTTATAAGAAACGTCGAAATTGTTTAATTCGCAAATTCTTTTAACGATAGAGAGACCTAAACCAATACTGTTGCTACATTGATTACTTTTCTTAAATCGTTGAAAAAGCTCTTCGGTAGGACAAAATGGCGGGCATCCCGTATTGCTTATATAGACTCCGGTTTGATTGACCGTTAAGGAAATACTTCCCTTTTTTACATTGTGCCGAATAGCATTACTTAGCAGGTTGTCAAAAAGCATGTCTGCCAAGCTAGCGTTCATTTTGATAAAGATGTGTGCGTCAATATGTGCTTCGGTTGTTAAACCCTTAATAGCCATTCGATCTTCATAGATAGCCATTAGTTCTCGGACATAGTGGGCAAAGTCGATTTCATCCGTTATTTCAAATTCATGATTTTCCAATTTGGTAAGCAGGAGCAAGGAATGATTGATTCGAGATAGCTTCTCGATGGCGTTTTGCATGTCGGCAATTAGTGATGCCTGATCATGTTGAATGTCCGTTTCCATTAACAGTTCAAGTTTAGAGCGTAAAATGGCAAGCGGTGTTTGCAATTCGTGGGATGCATTTTCACTGAATTCTTTAGCTAAACCATATTCGGTGATTGCTTTATCCGTCATTTTCTTTAAAAAACAACTAAGCTCCCTGAATTCTTTGGTATCTGTAGGTACGAGCTCCAACGGTTGCTTTTTTTTGATATTAAATTTTTGGATGTTTTTTAGTGTTTGGTTAAAGGGATAAAGTATCTTTTTTGATACGAGACGAACAGTCAATAAGACGATTAAGCTGGTAATTAATATTTTAAGAATGGCCGTTTGAAGCATACCATTAAAAAGTTCTTTGGATTGAGTAACGTAATTGTAAGAGGATATTTTATAATTTATTCCGTCTATCGTGAAATAAGAACTTACGGTAATACGACACTCGTCTGCTTTATTTGCATGGTTATAGGTTGTTTTTTGCACCTGAACTCTTTTGTTAGGTAAAGCCGTATTTATGCGATTAATCTCAATGGGTCTTCCTTGTGTATATTTATAAGGCGCAATATCATTTTTTAACTGATGCGCGACTTCGCTATTTACATCTTTTAAACGTTCAATTTCTGAATTATCAATGCGTTTACGAATGCTTTTAAACGTATTAAACATACTGATTGGGGTAATCAAAAGTATGATGCCGACAAACCAGAGTGTAAATTTATTGGCTAGTTTCATAAACTTAATTTTTTACTTTATTGGTGTTGAATTTATAGCCTAAACCATAAACGGTATCGATATAATCTTCACCGCCGGCCCGGTTTATTTTTTTACGCAGATTTTTTACATGCTGATACACGAAATCCACATTACTTAAATTATCAGTATAGTCGCCCCAAAGATGATTAGCTATCGCCTGTCTGGATATCACTCTGTTCTTGTTCACCAAAAAATATAAAAGAAGTTCGAATTCTTTACGTGTAATGTCGATCGACTTCTCATTAACTTTTAATTCAAAGGTACTCGTGTTAAGATACAGTTCTTTGAAAGATAAAGTGTTATCTCCATCGAGATTTTTTCTTCGGTGAATTGCCCGTAAACGGGCATGTAACTCAGGAAGATGAAAGGGTTTAGTTAAATAATCATCGGCACCGCTTTCCAATCCATGGATTTTATCATCTAAAGCTCCCTTCGCTGAAACAATGAGGATTGCGCTTTTAATTTGTTCCATTTTCATGAAGTGAAGTAGTTCTAAACCATTTCCATCCGGTAACATAATATCCAGCACAATACAGTCGTAAGAATAGAAAAGTAATTTATCGCGAGCTTCCCCAGCCGTATAGGCTAATTCGCAAATATAGTTTTCATGTGCTAAATAGTTATAGATACTACTAGCCAGTTCTTTATTGTCTTCGATGGCCAAGATCTTCATGTTGATCTTTTAAAATGAATAAACTTAAACAAAGCTCATTTAAAAATGGGAAAATTACGACGAAATTTTGAATTAATTTTGAAGTAGAGAGGAAAGCTCATAGCAATTATGATCGCATTACTTTGTTGAGTGCCAACGGTATGTGCAACAGGTCATAATCATTGGTGTATATGAGATACTTAGTATGCCATGTTGGACTATATTTATCCTTAAACTCTCTTAGGCCTTTATAGTGTTTAAACTGTTGAAGTTTTTCGTAAGCAAATTTTATCGTTCTCTGCGGAATATCTTGAGGTGTCTCTATACCGGAAAAAGGAGCAAGCCCCATATTAAGGTAAGAGTAGCCATGCTCCTTGGCATAATTAATTAGGCCTATAATGACGCTGTCCATATTGCCATTTGGGGCATCGGCGGTTTTTCTGATCAGATCGTAAGTAATTTCGCCAGGCGCATAATCGGGGATTATGTTTAAAAAGCTAACAACCTTTTCATCCCTGTTTTCTAAGGTGATGATTACCTGTTGCTTGAGTTCGTCTTCATCAAACGTGCCCTGTGAAAAAAGCATTTCTTCCCGTTTTAGCACATGTAACCACTCATCAGAAACCGACTTTAATTTTTGAAGTAAACCGTCTTTAATCGGAGGGAAATAATACTTGGTAATAAAACCTTTTTTTTCTACATTATTTAATGCATTTCTAAGAGATTTGTTGTTTTTCCCCTCCAAAGTAAATTGTTGTAGATTTACAATGGCTTCCTGTCCGATAGGAAGTGCTTTCTTCTGCAAACCCTTAAAAAAGCTTAGGCTTTCTTCATCTACCCGGTAATAGATGGCTTTTAAACTATGTTGATAGCAGAAATATTCAAAGTCTTGGATAATACGCTCTTTAACTATTAAGTCAGGGCCGCAAACAGGTTCTTGTAAAACTACAGCAAAACTATTGGCGATTTTATAAGAAACGAAACCACGTAATGCTTTGCTAAAAAAGAAAAGTTTGTCTTTAGCGGTTTTGAAGTAATCTACGGGCGACTGCCCATAAGCAGAAACTATAGCTTGTGCGTCAAGCCGTTCATTATCTTTTAGATTAGATTTAAAGATGTATGGTTGAATAAAAGAATAGAATAGAAAAACAATAGAAGATACACCAAATATATTAATAGAATAGATAAATAATTTAGCAAATTCCGTATGCGGACTTAAGTAAGCAGTATCCAATAATACTAAACAAGCAAGTGTATTGATGAAGGATTCTGCCAGTGTAAAATCCTGATGAAAATGATTTGCCTTCAAGAAATAAAATCCTATTGTTCCGTATATCAACACCGAAAAAGAGATAATTAAGGCTGTGGTTATACTAAAAGCCTGTAACTTTTTATCACCCTTAATATAGTATTGTTTATAAGTAAATAGAAGCGTAATAATGGTGAAAAGGGCTAAACATGCTTCTTCATAATCTATCGCTTTTGTTAGGTGTCCAATCAAAGAAAGAGCACTAAGTAAAAGAGCAATGATCCAGGCGTTTCTTAGTCCCTTTATTAAGAATGCCGAACAGATAAGCAGTAACAGTCCCATCAACAATACCATATAGTTGGAAAAATGGATGGTGTCGTTCGGGATGAAGTGGTGTAGGGTTCGTATTCTGCTGGCAATAGCTGGTGTCAATACGGAGGCAATATTGACGATACCGAGGACAAGGAGTAAAACCGAAGGGAAAATCCGTAGAAATAGGTTGCCACGTTGAAAGATAAAACTAACTATCCCAAAGAACAGGGGTAACCAAAACTCAAAGAACCGGTAAAGAAATGTAATAGACAGGGCTTCTACGGTTGTAAAGCCGAACTGCCCTAACACAGCAGTTAAAGAGATTTCTACCGCACCTAAGCCCCGCATAAAAGGAGAGATACACAGCAATAGCGTAGCAATCACATATCCTAAGACCGTAGCGGAAATGTTGTCTTCGAAGCCGAGCGCTCTTATGGCTATAAATAAATGGAAGATTCCCAAGAACTCAATTAAAATTGAATAACATAATGTAGCGAGTAGATGTTGCTTACTAAATTTTCCATGCTTAAGGTCTAGTATTATAGCTTCTAACGTAGGGAAATAACGCAGTAATAAGCGGTACATAGTTCTCCGCTCGTAAATAGAATAACTGATATAGCCTATTAATAGGAGGAATGCTAAAAGCAGTAAAAACGCTTCGCGCATACCGCTGTACTGTTGATTGGTTAGTGTGTAATATATGATAACGGGGATAGCCAACAAAACAATGGAGATTATACCAATAATCCCATAGATATAAGATGCAAAATTTATTTTGGTTTTGCTGATGCCCTGCTGTTCAATTTCTTTTGTAAAAAAAGCCAAGGATGTAATACCGCCGCCAGGTAAGAATACACTCATTAAATTTCGCTTAAGGAACAGCTGGATAGCTATCTTTAGTGAAATGGACTTGCCAACCGTTTTAAAGCTATGGGTATACATTAATGCTTGGAAGAGTATATAAACAAAGACGAAGGCCAAGCCTACTAAAAACCAAAGTAAATCACTTCGGACAATGGTCGCTTTTACGCTTAATAGTTCTCCGCGCTCTTGCCTTAAGAAATAGATTCCGAAAAGTATAAAGAGAAAACCTAGAATTTCTTTTAGGTAATAGGTCTGTTGTTTAAGTAGCGTTTTTAAACTTTTCATATAGCATGAATAATGGTAAAAACTTGTTAAACATAACAAAAACCTATTAAAGTAATATTAAATCGCGCCTTTTTGCGGTATTAAATTGTGATTTTAGCGTTAGGAGAGCCTAGCTTTATAACTTTGATAAAAAGAGGCATTAAATCTTCTTTTATTTTTGGCTTATAGCTCATAAACTGTTACTTTTGCATTCCCTTTTGGAAGCGTTAATTAAAAGGAGAGTTGTCCGAGTGGTTTAAGGAGCACGCCTGGAAAGTGTGTATACCTCAAAAGGGTATCGAGAGTTCGAATCTCTCACTCTCCGCCAAAACAAAAGAAGCACTCTCGCCATTAGGCGAGGGGCTTCTTTTGTGTAACCCAGTAAGACAAGCTTACTTGAGTGAAACGGGTTAAACAACAAAGTAGTATGCTCTGCACGTGTGCTTCTTTTGTGTTGAAGCCTCCCTCTTTCCGAGATTACTGAGCGGAGAGAAGGTAATCTCTCACTCTCCACAAGTGCTCTCTGATAATCGCACCCTCCCTGTATAAATTTTCACTAAAATCATAGCACTCAAATCCACGTGAAATCCACGTCAAGTCCACCTTTTATCCACATTAGGTACACCTATCCTTTTACTATCCGTTAACTGTCAGCCGCCTGTTCTTGTATCCTTCTAGTGTGTAGGGAGTACGAGGATGGATGGGATAGGATGTGAATGGAGCTCGTGACATTGGCAGAGATCAACTAGCTATTATGATGGTTAAGTGAACTCAACGAAGGTATTTTAAACACACCACTTCTGAACAGTGATACGCTGTTTGAGTACGCTGTTTAAACTAGAATACTATTGGTTCACAGCAACTCGAACCCATTCTCTTCGCAACTGTGATAGCCTAAATGCTTAGATTTAGTTTGTCTGCCGATAAAATAAAAAGCTAAATATTTTTAATCGAACGAATGTTCGATTATATTTGCTCCGTGAGAAATAAAGATTACCTAAAGGAAAATCTAATCAAAAGCGAAGCAATAACGATGATTGTTGAGCACGGTTTTGACGGATTGAGTATGAAGAAACTCGCTCAGCGAGTTCATATATCTGCTTCAACAATTTATGTCTATTTCGAGAGTCGGGAGGATTTGCTAAATAAAATCTTTTTAGAAGTGCAGGAAAAATTTGAAGAAGATGCCCTAAACAATTTTATAGCAACTATGGACTTTGAGGATGGATTATGGCTTCAATGGAAAAACCGCTTCGAAAATATACAGAAAAATCCTGTTGAATTTGAATTCTATGAACAATTTCGAAATTCACCGTTAATAAATAGCGAAGAATTACACTTAAAAACATTCAGAAAAGAAATGAATGATTTTGTAGAAAATGCCATGCAACAGGAAAAGATCAAGCGTCTACCACCCGAAATCTTTTGGGCTGTTGCTTATGGTCCGTTCTACACACTTGTGAAATTTCATTTAAATCAATCAACGATGGCAAATAAACCATTTGCCTTAACTGAAAATAAACTTAAGCAGACATTCGAGCTTGTTTTGTCTGCTTTGCGATAATTTTTTTATGCATAAATAAAACGAATGTTCGATTATTGATAGTAAAAATAAAAAGAAATGACAATTAACCACTTAAATTTGATCGTTAGAGATGTAAGCGAAGCAGTAAATTTTTTTGAAAGCTATTTTGATTTCAATTGCGAGCTTATAAAAGGAGAGAACATAGTATCCGTATTAAAAAATAAAGAAAACTTTACTCTTGTGCTTATGTGCGATAAAAATAATCAAGCCACCTATCCAAAAGATTTTCATATAGGCTTCATGGTAAATAGTGTGGAAGCGGTAGATACACTTCATAAAAAATTGGTTGATGGAAATATAGAAATCAGACAATCACCTAGAAAAATAAGGGATAGTTATGCTTTCTATTTCCATTTCGATCAATTGTTCATTGAAGTTGGCCATTATCTCAAATAGAAGTATTTAGCTACAATTTAAATGCAGCTTTTTTGTTCGACAGCATAAATGGTTTATAGATCCTGGAGACTCTCCATAAACTTAACTATGTGGTCTATTTCTTTGTCAGAGAGTTGTAGGTTATCTTCGGAAAGCGTCATATTGTCCAGTTCGAATCCCAGTCCGATTGCTCCGGCATTATTGTAAAACTCCATCACCTCTTCTAAAGTTGCATAAATGCCATTGTGCATATAAGGTGCGGTTTGATTGATGTTGCGAACAGTAGGAATTTTGAAAGCATGCTTGTAAGAATCAATCCCGATAATGTCATACCAACCTTTATCCCGGTCGATTATCGAATCAGTTTTAGATAGGGGAACACCGATGACTTCGGTTTCACTCTCCATATATTTGGGGGGAGTAGTGCCATTGAACAACGGAACAAAATGGCAGGTGGCGCATTTGGCTTTGCCCATAAATAGATTAAAGCCGTCAATTTCTTCTTCGGTCATGGCTTCCTTTTTACCCTGCATATAGTGATCAAATCTGCTGTTGAGTTTGGTAAGACTGCGTACATAAGACGCCAAGGCATTGGCTATTTGAATAGGTTGAACCTCTTTTTCGATTCTGGATGGAAACGCTTTATCAAATAATTTTTGGTAGCTTGTATTTTGACTCAGGTATGCGCTTATTTCTTTGAGGTTCCCATCCATTTCATCTTTGTTCTGAATAACATCCAGGGCTTGGTCCTCTAAAGTTAGTGTGCGCATGTCGTAAAAATAATTCGATTGCAGAGCAGCATTGAGGAGGGTAGGCGTGTTTCGAGGCAAGTGTTGGTCTTTATGGTAGATGTGCGTGTTGGTGGCCATTCCGTCTGTAAAGCCAAAATTAGCTTTATGGCATGTAGCACAACTTCTGCTGCCATCTCCAGAGAGCTGTTGATCATAAAATAGCGCTTCTCCTAACTGGATTTTAGCGTCAGTAAGGTGATATTTACTGCCAGGAGTAAAGGCGTTGACGTTAAAAGCCGTTGGGTCAAAGAGTGTTTTAGCCTCTTGATTCAGCAGGCGATTGTAGTGCTTTTTTCCCTCGGAAAAATCCTTTTCTAATGCGGCAATGTCCGTGCTTATTTTATTGGCATATACTGTGATGAATGCTGCACGATTAAAGGCATCAAAGTCCGGGTTGTCTTCGAGATAAGCGATCGCTGCTTCAATGGTTTTGATCAGTTTGCTATCTTTTCTGTCGGTATAGCGGATGAGTACTTCGCGTAAGCTTTTCAGGCTCATAGCAGATTCTTCCATGCTGTGGAGTGTAAGCGGGTTATCAAACCCCGTTATCCCCATAGTGATGACTCTAAATACCTGGAGTTTTGCAGCGTCTAAAATCCGCCAATCTGTTAGCGCATGATCGGTGAAATAAGACCGCAGATAACCTGCGTTTTCTGTTAAGAGGGCTACTTCTTCAACAAGCGCTTTTTTATTGGTTTTATCGTATTTCGGAAACAAATATTCTTCAACAACCTGGAGCCCTGTTGGGTTAATGGCATAAGCCATGGTAGGATCCATCAAATCCGCATTTTCTACTTCTTGGATGGGCGGCCCATTTAGCCTTCGGGCCAATGGGCCAATAAAGTATTCGGCCGCCCATTCAAATTTCTTGTACAGTAAGCGTGCCTTTAGAAAGCGTTCTTGCAGAACCTCCTCATTGTTATCTTCCTTTTTTGTTTCTAGTTGTAAGCTATCACTGACAAAAATATGAAAGTCATTAACTTGTTTAAGGATTTGCTTTTGAATTTCTCGTTCACGGAGCGTACGGACCTCATGGTATCGTCCGATAGGCTCGTAAGAACCGGATGAAAACTGAAGAAAACTTCCGATTCCTACAAGAAAAATCAGGAAGAGTAAAATCTTTTTGATGACTCGCATCGCATCACTATCACATTTGAATTATCTGTAAAACTCTAGAGCTCCCCGGAAAGGATTGGCATTTTTGTCCCGTTTGGAAAGCGGGTCCAATCCCCAGCGTTGTTCAATAAAAGCAAGAATACTCACCGTTTCATATTGTGTAGAATCGATATAGCCCTTTTTAGCAAAAGGAGAAATGATAATAGCAGGAATGCGCGATCCGGGACCCCAACGATCAATAATTGGCGGAGCGACGTGATCCCACCATCCGCCAAATTCATCGTAGGTTAGGATAACCAAGACATCCTCTGCATGTGGACCTTCCATTACGGCATCGATCAGTTTGGCGGCGTGTTCTTCTGAGGGATAAACCGCAGAAGAGCCGGGATGTTCATCATATCCTTGACCCGGTTTAACAAAAGAGACACTCGGTAAGTTTCCCTCTTTAGCAGCCTTTACAAAATCATCCTCATCCTTTAAATGTTTCTCCCTTGCTTCAGTCCCTGGAGCATATTTTTCAAAATAAACAAAGGGCTCATGATTATAGGCATAATTGGTTTCTTCTCCCGCAACGGCTTTATCCCACCCTTCGGAATACCAGGCCCAGGAAATATCTTTCTCACTTAAGCGTTCCCCGATGGTAGGCATGCTCTGCGCTGGAAGCAGCTTGTTCAAGTCAACTTTAGCAGGGTGAGGCGGATTTCTGGGGAGGACATGGTTAATGGCATATCCATCGGGACTTACTACCCCACTTTTGAGCATTCTTCCTTTGTTATCAAGTTCTGCAATCATAGATTCCGGCGCATTATGCCAAACCGGAATATCAGCAGAAATAAGGTAGACGTGATTAATATATGATCCGCCAAAAACACTTTGGAAGAAATTGTCGGCCAAGGTATACTTTTTGGCATAAGGGTAGAGGGGAAGGTTTTTGGTGGTATAATAACCCATTGCCAGCCCCTTGGAATGGTTATGTAAGGCAAACTGGTTCATTTTACCATCATTGATCTGCATGATATTATGATAAAACTGATGGGTCACATCGGGCGTTGCCTTATCTGCCGTTACATATTGATCGATATTGAATACGTTATTGGGTAAATCGGTCGGAAAAGAGCTATTTCTCGGGATTTCGGGTAGATTATCGTATGGTTTTCCGTTTTCATCAACCTGAATAATATTTTCTTTTTTTGCGTTTTTTATGCCGTTGGCTCCTTCAAACTCACCAAACAAATTATCAAAGCTGTGGTTTTCCATATAAATTACCACTACATGATTAATTTTTTTAATACCTTCTTCAAAAGAAATTTTTTCTTTGTCCTGGGGATGGGGTTTTTCCTGCCGGACTTCTTTATGTTTTTGGGTTTCTTCGGAATTGTTGGATCGTGCAAAGGCGCAGCCACCGACTAACAAAAATGTCAAAAGACTGGTAATGATGTGTTTTTCTGTCATTTGTTTGAGGTTTACTCAAAGAATTTATTAATTTGGTTCAAGGCAACTTTAGCGGTTGTTCTCTTATGATTTGAGCAAAGTTAGTATAAATTTTCGTTTACATATCACTGAACTAATTTAACTGAGCTAGAAAAGCAGCAGATATATGAATATATATATACTTCATTTTATTTATCTATTTTCTTTTTCGCTATAGTATTCGTTGATAAACATCATTAAATATAACATAGCCCCCCGATAGTGGGATTTTTCTATCTCCGAGCCAAGTGTTATTCAAAAATCTTCAAATATCGTTTTAACGAATAATTCAAAGCAGCTTTTGCACCGTCAATAATATACCTGCCAAAGGCGCCGTACATTGCATTGAAAGTATAAGGGATGAGCAGTTCCTCTATGCGTAGAATAGCCTTTTTTGACAGTGGAATATAATTGGGATAGCTATACATAAAAGAAATCGTTTTCAAATCTGGACACACTTGCAATACATCTCCTACAAGCATCAATTTTTCATAATGTAAAACAGCACCGCCATCAAAATGCCCTCCAGCATTTATCAATGTAAGCCCCGGCATGATTTCCAATTCATTACCGTCCCACAGCTTCAAGTTGAAATCTCGACGTGAGAGCCAGGCTGCATCATTTTTATGGATATAAACCGGCGCATTTAGAAAAGTTTGGCTCCATTCGGCCATAGTGGTATAATAGTGCGGATGAGATAGGGCAATTGCAGCTATTCCACCTAGCTTATTGATCAAATCGATGGTAGATATATCTAAATTCGCAATACAATCCCAGAGGATATTGCCGCTTGGTGTAATTAAAAGATGGGCCCGTTGGCTAATAGCAAACGACGGGATAGTGTATATCGCGTATAGATTATCGGCTACCTTTTCGATAATATTTTTATGGCTATGATTTACTGCTTTGAGATTTGTCCAACTTTGTCCACCGGGATTAACATATTGTCGTTCATCTTCGCAAATTTTACACCTCTTTGGAGCCGTTTCAGCAGGTGCGTAACCTGTTCCACAGGTTACACAAATAAAAGATTGCCTATTTTTAATCATTTAATTAGTTTTTGCTTAAGGTTATTGCCTAACTAATAATTCACAGCAAGTACTAAATGTTAGTTAGCACAGAATTAGCTACTAAAAAAACGCCAATTACAATTAATCCAATATAAACGTATTTAAAGAATGCTCCATCTTTAAGTCTGTGATTGAGGAATCGGCCCAAAAATATTGCAGGGAAAACTGCCGGTAGCGAAATAACGAAATACTTTAAGACCGTATACCCCACTAGTCCCTTAATTATATAACCAATAGCGCCAACTAAACTGGCGGGCAAAAAGTAAGCTTGAAGAGTTGCTCTAAAATGTTTTGCACTCCA
>Ga0182736_1001531_pt1 | contig 21954 bp, 19 predicted proteins | sample eDN5th30CKraftBY_FD_128882 | JGI IMG/M metagenome (GOLD analysis project Ga0182736, IMG submission 128882) | Enriched backyard soil microbial communities from Emeryville, California, USA - eDNA 5th pass 30_C Kraft BY (version 2) (version 2) | ecosystem: Environmental > Terrestrial > Soil >... | reverse complement strand
TGTTCTTCGTTTTTTGCAGCGCCTGCTTGGCGGCATCGATGTCGATCACGCCAGCCGTGTAAGCGATGTGTGCGATCTGCGGGTCGGTTAGTTTCGGGCCGCTCTGCGCAAAGGCGGCGGTAGAAAACATCAGCGCGGCAGCGATGGCGAGGCAGGATCTCACGAACATGATGACACACCCCTTGTTGGCGGCAATGGTGCCGCGATTGACTACCATCGGTTGTAATGAGCGATTGGCGAAAACGTTCCCACCGTCTGACAGCCCGGTCGACGACGACCGGGCTTTTTTGGCTTCTTGATGTCTGGAGATCTGAGTGCCCCCCGTCGCAGCAGGGCGCAATTTAGGTAGGAGGGGGAATAGCCGCGCCGACCGCCTTTAACGCGAAGCCACCTGCAGCCGTTCCCGCGAGACAACCCGCGGCTTTCCCAACGCCGGGGCAGCTCTGCGATCGGATCTTGGTGCAACGGCACTGGGCGCTCTAGCCTCCATGATTGGCCAGTTAACATGGGCCGGCGATGTGCAACCCCTACAGCATGACCCGATCGCAGGAGGCAATGCGCCGGCTGTTCAAGATCACACGGGATCTGGCCGGCAACCTGCCGCCCCTGCCTGCGATCTTTCCCGACAACCCGGCGCCGATCGTGCGCTACTGAGACGGCGCGCGCGAGCTGGCGATGGCCCGTTGGGGCTTCCCGCCGCCGCAGGGCTATGCCCCGGTGACCAACATCCGCCACGTCCAGAGCCCGTTCTGGCGGGGCTGGCTGAAGGCGGACTACCGCTGTCTGGTGCCGGTGACGAGCTTTTCGGAATACGCGCCCGGGCCGGGTCCGCGGACCGGCCGCAAGGACATCGTCTGGTTTTCGCTGGATGAGAGCCGGCCGCTGTTCGCCTTCGCCGGCCTCTGGCGGCCATGGACCGGCACGCGCGGCACCAGGGCCAAGCCGGCCGACGGCGATCACGAACTGTTCGGCTTCCTGACCACCGAACCGAACGCCGTGGTGCAACCGATCCACCCCAAGGCGATGCCGGTAATCCTGCGCGAGGACGATTGGGAGACCTGGCTGACGGCCGATCCGGCCGAGGCGCTGGCGTTGCAGAAGCCGTGGCCGGATGATCGCCTCAAGATCGTCGCGCGCGGCCCCGCCAAACAGGACGAGCGGCCCGACTATCCCCCGCCCGAAAAGGATTACGGCGGCGGCGATATCGTCTCGCTGGAGCGCGAGCCGTCGACCGAGGACGATCAGCCGCTCGAATAGCCGCGCGAGCTGGCGAATCGTGGCAAGAGGCTCCGACCGCAGCCAAGAGCCAGACATGCCAAAATTCGTTGCGATCGCCCCTAAGCGAACAGGTGGCATCAACCATCTCGTGTAGCGCGCCGATATTCGGCGGCACTTACGATTGTCCGAGCCTTCTCAAGTACGTCCTCCAGATCAACGCTTTCACCGCGATCCAATTCCTTGAGGCCAAGAGCATCTTGGAGAATCTCGGCTCCTTCGCTCGCAAGGTATCGACTAGCCCCAGCCCCCCGAGTGCGGCCTTTGCGTCGGACGCGCAGCGACGGCGAGAACGAGAGCCAAGCGGGCGCTTGGACACCCGATTTTCGGACCATTTGCTGCTGTTCTTCATTGGGGACATCGTTAAAGGGGTACGGGGTCGTTTTAACGCGCCGGAATAAATTCTCGTGTCAATGATTTCAATGACTTAGGAACCCAATCGGGGACATTCTTAGAGGGCCGTTCCAACCCATCATCCCCGCAAACGAAAAGGCTGGCCGATCGCACTGATCGGCCAGCCTTTAATTCTCGATCATCGCAGCCTAGCTGCGCGTTATTCGACGCCCCGGCCAAACTTGTTGGATTTGGGGAAGCCCTTTGGCGCAAGACGCCCGGCGTCGGCGCGGCTGCCGCGCCATTCGGCCAGTTCCTTGAGCGTGGCGCTGAACTCGCGGCCGGCGGAATCCCGCCACACCAGCTTGTCCTTGGCTGCAAAGGTCGCGATGTCGGACAGGCCGCCGTCCTTGTATTTCTGCAACCGCACGCCCCGGCCCCGGCTCATCTCCGGCACCTGGTCGAGCGGGAAGATCAGCATTTTGCGGTTCTCGCCGATCACCGCCACCGTATCGCCATTGACCGTGGTGATGGCAGAGGCTTCGTTCGGCGATGTGACGTTGAGCACCTGCTTGCCCTTGCGGGTGTTGCCGATGCAATCGTCCTCGTTGACGACGAAGCCCTGCCCGTCGTGGCTCGCGACCAGAAACTTCCGGCCACCAGTGTTGACGAAGATCGAGACGATCGCGGCATCCTGCTCCATGTCGATATACATGCGGATGGGATCGCCATGGCCGCGCCCGCCCGGCAGCTTGGCCACGTCGAGCGTGTAGAAGCGGCCATTGGTCGCCAGCAGCAGCAGTTTCGAGGTCGTCTCCGCGGCGAACGCATAGCCGAGCTTGTCGTCGGTCTTGAACGTCAGGTTCGACAGGTCGGCGACATGGCCCTTGAGCGTGCGCACCCATCCCTTGTCCGAGACGACGACCGTGACCGGCTCGCGCTCGACCAGCGCCTCCTCGATGGCGGCGAGGTCATGCTCGGGCGCATCGGCGAACTGCGTGCGCCGCTTGCCGAGGGCGGTCTTCGGGCCGAACAGATCGCGGACTTTCTTGACCTGCTCGCCGACGCGCGCCCACTGCAATTCTTCCGAGCGCAGAACCTCCTTGATGCCTTTCAGTTCGGCACGCAGGCTCTTGTCCTCGGCGCGGATCTCCATTTCCTCGAGCTTGCGCAGAGAGCGCAGGCGCATGTTGAGAATGGCTTCTGCCTGCACCTCGGTGAGCTTGAACGCCTTGATCAGCGCCGGCTTCGGCTCATCCTCAGTGCGGATGATGCGAATGACCTCGTCGATGTTGAGATAGGCAATCAGCAAGCCGCCAAGAATTTCGAGGCGGTTCTCGATCTGCGTCTGGCGATGGCGCGAGCGCCGCAGCAGCACGTCGCGCAAGTGGTCGAGCCACTCGCGCAGCGCTTCCGCAAGGCTCAGCACCTTCGGAATCTTGCCCTGCACCAGAACGTTGAGATTGAGCGGGATCCGGCTTTCGAGCTCGGTCAGCTTGAACAGCGATTCCATCAGCAGCGCCGGATCGACCGTGCGCGACTTCGGCTCGATGACGATGCGAACGTCTTCGGCCGATTCATCGCGGATATCGGCGACCAGCGGCAGCTTCCGATCGTTCATCAGCTCGGCGATCTTTTCGATCAGCCGCGACTTCTGCACCAGCCACGGAATTTCGGTGACGACCACCACCCACGCGCCGCGCGCGCCGTCCTCCTTGGCCCACTTGGCGCGGACGCGGAACGAGCCACGCCCGGTCTCGTACGCTTCCGCGATGCTGTCCTGTGAGTCGACGATCACGCCGCCGGTCGGGAAGTCCGGGCCCTTGACCCATTTCAGCAGGCTGCGGACCTTGGCGTCGGGCTTGTTGATGAGGTGCAGCGCGGCGTCGCAGAGTTCGGCCGCATTGTGCGGCGGAATCGCCGTCGCCATGCCGACGGCAATGCCTTGCGCGCCGTTGGCCAGAAGGTTCGGGAAGCCGCCCGGCAGAACCACTGGCTCCTTGGTCTGGCCGTCATAGTTCAAGCGAAACTCGACCGCGTCCTCGTCCAGCCCTTCGAGCAGAAGGGGGGCGACGTCGGTCATGCGCGCTTCGGTATAGCGGTAGGCGGCCGGGTTATCGCCGTCGATATTGCCAAAATTGCCCTGCCCGTCGACGAGCGGGTAGCGCGAGGCAAAGTCCTGCGCGAGGCGCACGAGGGCATCGTAGATCGACTGGTCGCCGTGGGGATGGAAACTACCCATCACGTCGCCGACGATCTTTGCCGACTTCTTGAACGGGGCTCCCGGATCGAGCCGCAGCAGCCGCATTCCGTACAGAATGCGCCGGTGCACGGGCTTGAGACCGTCGCGCGCGTCAGGCAGCGCGCGGTTCATGATCGTCGAGAGCGCGTAAGCGAGATAGCGCTCTTCGAGCGCGTCGCGCAGGCCGACTTCAACAGGCGTGAACGGCTGCGGCGGAATCAGTGCTTTTCCCATAGTGACGAAATACCCGGTGCGTATGCCCCAAACAAGCAAGGATTGCTGGCCCGCGAAGGCCAGAAGGCTCTCAACTCTGCTGGTTTCGCCTGAGCGGCGCCCCCGAACGGAACCGCCCGGATTGCGCACCGCGAGAGGGTTTCCCGCGCCTCAGGTCGATGGTTGTTCTGCCACGGCCTGGAACCGCGTCCGCGTCACCGCGGCGATGAACCCCTCGCGTGCGTCGGACTGGCGCAGGCCGCGGGGCTCCAGCACCCGGCGCTGGAGGAACAGGCCGGTCAGCCGAAAACCGTCCTGAAGATCCTGCAAAGACAGAGAGCTCTCGTCCACCGCCCCGTCCCGCAAGAACCTCGGCAGCGGCAACAGCACGTGCCGCCAAGGCTCGCCGGCCTGCCGGGACACCGCCCCGCCGGATTTTGGCGAAACGTAAATCAGCTCGTCCCCCTGCCCGCCGGCGACGCACCGCGTCAGCTCCAGCCCGAAGCCAAGAACGGTTAGCATCGTCAGCTCGAACCGGACAAGATGGGTTGCCGCAACGGCTGCATCCTCAAAATCATCGAGGATGTGCTCGACCAGTTCAAAGATCTCCTCATGCGGGTCGCGCTCGGGCAACAGCCGCGCCAACGACATGAGATGGGATATGCCGTAAACGCCGTGCGCTGTGCCGAAGGCGCTGGCGGCGCGCAGGCGCAGCCCCTCGACCTGATACATGCCGAGCTGCTCCTCGAGCCGCGCCCGCCACACCACGCGCACGGTGTTGCCGGGCTGCAGGAGCGGCCGCAGCCGCGCGCCGGTGGCGCCGCGGACGAGGCCGAGATGGCGGCCGCGCTCGCGCGTCAGGATTTCGGCAATGGCGCTGGATTCGCCATGCCGGCGCACGCCCAGAACAACGCCTTCATCCGTCCATTCCATGGTCGCATCCCGTTGGCCGGGTTTCGGCGCGCCCTGCGCCTGCCGTCAACGCGCCTGCCCCTACGACTTGGGGAATTCGAGGCCCATCTCGCGATAGCGCTCGGGATCGTCGCCCCAGCCCTCACGGACCTTCACGAACAGAAACAGGTGCACCGGCGCACCGACGATCTCGGTCAACTCGCGGCGCGCCTCGGCGCCGATTGCCTTGATCGCCGATCCGCCCTTGCCGAGCACGATTTTACGCTGGCTCTCGCGTTCGACAAAGATCGTTTGCTCGATCCGCACCGAGCCGTTCCGCTGCTCGGTCCAGCTCACGGTTTCGACCGTCGACTGATAGGGCAGTTCCTGATGCAGCCGGCGGTAGATTTTTTCCCGCGTGATCTCCGCCGCCAGATGGCGCATCGGCGCGTCCGAAAGCTGGTCCTCCGGGTAGAGGAACGGCCCCTCCGGCATCAATTGCGCAAGCGCCTGCCGCAGATCGGCGACGCCGTCATCGCCAAGCGCCGATACCATGAAGGTGCGCTCGAACGCGGCCCGCTCGTTAAGCGTCTTCGCCAGCGCCAGAAGCTTTTCGCGCGGCACAAGGTCGATCTTGTTGATCACGAGAAACTTCGGGTGCTTCAGCGTCGCCAGCTTGTCGAGGATGGTCTCTGCCTCGTCGTCGAGCCCGAGCTTGGCATCGATCAGCATGCAGACGAAATCCGCATCATGCGCGCCGCCCCAGGCGGTCGATACCATGGCGCGATCGAGCCGGCGCTTCGGCGAGAAGATGCCAGGCGTGTCGACCAGGATGATCTGGGAGTTGTCCTCCATCACGATGCCGCGGATCAGCGCGCGCGTCGTCTGCACCTTCTTCGAGACGATCGTGATCTTGGCGCCGACAAGCGCGTTCACCAAGGTCGACTTGCCGACGTTCGGCGCGCCGATCAGGGCCACGAAGCCGCATCGTGTCGACATCGGAGGCTGCCCGGCAGCTTCAGTCATTGGTTCCACTCAATACCCCTTCGCGGACCAGCAACGCCGTTGCCGCCGCCTTTTCGGCGGCGCGCTTGCTGCTGCCGCGCCCCTCGGCCGGGACATGGCCCGGCAATTCCACTGCAACGCTGAAGACCGGATCGTGATCCGGCCCGGTGCGCGCGATTTCCTGATAAGTCGGCGGCGGCAGTCCCCGTCCCTGCGCCCATTCCTGCAACACGGTCTTGGGATCGCGCAGCGCCTTCATCGGCTTCTGCATGCGGTCGGTCCAGTTGCGCCGCACGAAGTCGGCCGCAGCCGCATAGCCGCCATCGAGGAAGATCGCGCCGATCACCGCCTCGCAGATGTCGCCGAGCACAGACTTGCGCAGCCGCGCGCCCGCGCCGTGCCCGACGGTGCCGAGCTTGATCGCCTCGAGCATGCCGAGATTTTTGGCCACATCGGCGCAGGTCTCGCGACGAACGAGATCGGCGAGCCGCTTTGACATCTCGCCCTCGTCAGCATTCGGAAACGCCCGGTAGAGCATATCCGAAACCACGAGGCCGAGCACGTGGTCGCCCAGAAACTCGAGCCGCTGATAGCTCTCGGTGCGGTTGCGCGCCGACTTCAACGCCGACACATGCGTCAGCGCGACGGCGAACAGATCGGCGTCCTTGAACGTGTAGCCGAGGTTTTTCTCAAGCTCGGCCGCCATCGCCTTGGTGCTGCGACGGGCGCCGGCCTTTTTGGGCTGCCGCGCAGCTCCGTCTTGCAAGGCCTCGGCGGAGGCCGGATCGGCATCCAGCATCACTGGGCGAGAGCTCTTCGTTGGACCGTCACTCATCGCACAATTTTGAAAATCCGGTTCCAGCGGATCGAGGTCGGCCAGCGCCAGAACTCCCAGACCCGGTCGCCCTCGGCGATCGAGAAGAAGATCATCTGCGCCCGGCCGATGATGTTTTCGAGCGGTACGTAACCGACCGCCGACAGCACCCGGCTATCGGTCGAGTTGTCGCGGTTGTCGCCCATCATGAAGAAATGACCGGGCGGCACGGTGTAGACGTTGGTGTTGTCGTAGAAGCCGTTATCGACGCAGTCGAGCGTCTCGTAGCTCACGCCGTTCGGCAGCGTCTCCTTCCAGCGCTTCACGCGGGCGGTCGCATCCGAGCCGCACGGATCCTCGCCAACGAAATCGGACAGCCGCTCGCGCTTGACCGGCTGATCGTTGATGTAGAGCAAGCCGTCCTTCATCTGGATGCGGTCGCCCGGCAGGCCGATCACGCGTTTGATGTAGTCGACCGAGTCGTCCTTCGGCAGCCGGAAGACGACGATGTCGCCGCGCGCCGGATCAGACCCGAAAATCCGCCCGGAGAACAAGGGCGGCGACAGCGGCAACGAGTAATGCGTGTAGCCGTAGGAGTATTTTGAGACGAAGAGATAGTCGCCGACCAGCAGCGTGGCCTTCATCGAGCCCGAGGGAATGTTGAAGGGCTGAAACAGAAACGTGCGAATGATCAGGGCAATGATCAGCGCGTGAAAGACAACGCGCACGGTCTCGCCAACGCCACCTTCAGATTTCGAGCCGGATGTCACGCTCATCAGATTTCAATCCCAATCGACAGGCCCCGGAGGAGCCGGGCCATTTTCGAACCATCATCTGGCTCGCGTGTAAGATAGGCTCAATGCGGCGCTTTTGCGCTGCAGGGAGGTCAAGCATATCCCTTTTGCACCAAGCCTGGCCGAGAACAAGCCATGGCGCCCCCTTTGGCACCCTCTTTTAGCCACTTGTCCATAGTCGCGCAATCAAGGCGCGGCAGATAATCCGGCTAAACCTATGAAGCAAAAGATTTTTTAGCCCGGCGGCAGAGACCGCGGCGCAAGCCCGAAGGCCCCGGCATCGGCCGCGGGAACCGCGGAAATGATCACCATGGCCTGCGCCAGCGGCCAATCGTCGGTCATTGTAAGGTCAATTTTCGCGACATAGCCCGGCGGCGTCATCATATTCAGTTGATGCAGCGCCCCGCCCGTCAGCGCCAGTGTCGGGCGGCCGCTCGGCAGGTTGACGACCCCCATGTCCCGCCACCAGACGCCCTGCCGGATGCCGGTGCCGAGCGCCTTGGAACAGGCCTCCTTGGCCGCGAACCGCTTCGCGTAGGTCGCCACCAGCATCTTGTGCGACTTGGCACGGCGCGCTGCCTTCGCGCGCTCAGCATCCGTGAAGATCCGGTTCAGGAACCGCTCGCCATGCCGCGCGAGCACCTTTTCGATGCGGGGGATGTCGATGACGTCCGAGCCGAGACCAAGAATCATCCTGCCTGCCCCAGACCTGCCTGCCCCAGATCTGCCTGCTCCAGCCCGGCGCGGCCGAGATCCATCGCAGCGCGCATCTCCCGCACAACCGCCGGCAGACCGACGAACATCGCCTCGCCCATCAGAAAATGGCCGATGTTGAGTTCGACGATCTGCGGCAAGGCGGCGATCGTCCTTGCGGTGTCGTAGTCGAGGCCATGGCCGGCATGGACCTCGAGGCCGCACGCCTTCGCCAGCTTTGCGCCGGCGACGATCCGCTGCCACTCGGCATCGGCCTTGTCGTCGTGGCCGGCGATCACCGCATCGCACCAGGCCCCGGTATGGATCTCGATGACCGGCGCACGAAGCGCCGCCGCCATCTCGATCTGCTGCGAGTCGGCGGCGATGAACAGCGACACGCGAATGCCGAGATCGGAGAGCCGCGCGATCGCCGGCCCGAGCTCCGCCTTCTGGCCGACGACGTCGAGGCCGCCCTCGGTGGTTATCTCCTCGCGCCGCTCCGGCACGAGACAGGCCGCATGCGGCCTGATGACGCTGGCAAGCCGCAGCATCTCTTCGGTGGCGGCCATTTCAAAATTGAGCGGCTTGGAGATCTCCGCCTTGAGACGCACCATGTCGTCATCGCGGATGTGGCGGCGATCCTCGCGCAGATGGGCGGTAATGCCGTCGGCACCGGCCTCGATCGCAAGCAGCGCCGCGCGCACCGGATCGGGACGGCGACCGCCGCGGGCATTTCGCACGGTAGCGATGTGATCGACATTGATGCCGAGACGCAGCGGCGCGGCTTTCAACATACCAAAACTCTTGAAAGTAGCGTCGCAGTCAGCCGTTAACGCGCTCCACCTTTGCGACGACAGGCTTGGCGCGGAGCTGCGCGATGATAGCACTAAGATGCTTGAGGTCATAGACCTCCAGATCGATCGTCACCTCGGTGAAGTCCGGCAGACGGCGACGCATGCTGATGTTGTCGATGTTGCCGTCGTGCTCGGCGATCACCGTCGCGATCTGCGCGAGGCTGCCCGGCTCGTTGACGTTCTGGATCATCAGCCGCGCAGGGAAGCGCTGCGGCGTGGTCTCGTCGACATCCCAGCGCACGTCGAGCCAGCGTTCGGGCATGTCCTCGAACTCTTTCAGGGCCGGCGACTGAATGGGATAGATCGTGATGCCCTCGCCCGGCGTCACGATGCCGACGATGCGATCGCCCGGCACCGCCCCGCCGTTCGGCGCGAACTTCACCGGCAGCCCAGGATTGAGGCCGCCGATCGGAATCGCCGAACTGGCCAGCGCGACCGCGCCGGTCGGCGCTCGCGAGCGCTTCAGCCTCAGGCGATCGGTCAGGCTGCGCTTCGCCGTGAACTGGCTGGCGCGCTCTTCCTTGTAGTCGGGATACATCGCGCGGGCGACATCGGATGCCTTGAGTTCGCCGCGTCCGACCGACGCCATCACTTCTTCAATCGACGGCCGCGCCAGGCGCGGCAGCGCACCCTTCAGCTTGTCATCGTGATAGTCGATCTTGGCACGGGTAAACAGGCGCTCGACGATGCGGCGGCCGAGGCCGACATACTGATCGCGCAACGCAGCGCGCGTCGCGCGGCGGATCGCCGCCCTCGCCTTGCCGGTGATGGCGAGCGATTCCCAGGCGGCCGGCGGCGCCTGTTGCGCCCTTGAAGTCAGCACCTCGACCTCGTCGCCGTTCTGCAATTCGGACGACAGCGGCGCGAACTTGCCGTTGATCTTGCAGCCGACGGCGCTGTTGCCGACGTCGGTATGCACGGCATAGGCGAAGTCGATGACATTGGCCTTGCGCGGCAAGGCAATCAGCTTGCCCTTGGGCGTGAAGCAGAACACCTGATCGTAAAAGAGCTCAAGCTTGGTGTGCTCCAAAAACTCTTCCGGGTTCGAGCTCTGCGACAGAATCTCGATGGTGTGGCGGAGCCAGCCGAACGCATTCGACTCGCGCTTGAGCAGTTCGGTCGGCGAGTCGACATCGTCCTTGTAGAAGGCATGCGCCGCGATGCCGAGCTCGGCGATGCGGTCCATCTCCTCGGTGCGGATCTGCAGCTCGACGCGCTGGTTGCCCGGGCCGATCACCGTCGTATGGATCGAGCAGTAGTCGTTCTGCTTCGGCGTGGAGATGTAGTCCTTGAAGCGCCCCGGCACGACCGGCCATGTGGTGTGGACCAGCCCGAGCGCCGCGTAGCATTCGGGCACGGTCTGCAGAACGACGCGGAAGCCGAAAATATCCGAGAGCTGCTCGAAGCCCACGGACTTGCGCTCCATCTTGTTCCAGATCGAGAACGGCCGCTTGCGCCGGCCGAAGACGCGAGCGACCATCCCGGCCTTCGCCAGCTTGGCGGAAAGCTGGCTTTCGATCTCGCCGATGAGATTGCGGTTGCGCTCCTCCAGCGCATCGAGGCGCTGCATGATGACCGCGTGTGCCTCAGGGTCGAGCACGTGGAAGGCCAGGTCTTCCAGCTCCTCGCGCATCCCCTGCATGCCCATGCGCCCGGCGAGCGGCCCATAGATGTCGAGCGTCTCCTCGGCGATCCGCCGCCGCGAGTCGGGCCGGACGAATTCGAGGGTGCGCATATTGTGCAGGCGGTCGGCGAGCTTGACCAAAAGCACGCGAACGTCGTCGGCGATCGCGAGCAGCAGCTTGCGCAGATTTTCCGCCTGCTTGGCCTCGCGCGAGACGAGCTCAAGCCGCTTCAGCTTGGTGAGGCCTTCGACGAGGGCGCCGATCTCGGAGCCGAACAGCTGATCGATCTCGGTGCGCGTCGCCTCGGTATCCTCGATGGTGTCGTGCAGAAGCGCCGCGACGATGGTGGCGTCGTCCAGCTTCATGTCGGTGAGGATCGCCGCCACTTCGAGCGGATGCGAAAAATAAGGGTCGCCCGAGGCGCGCGTCTGCTCGCCATGCGCCTTCATCGCATAGACATAGGCGCGGTTGAGCAGCGCCTCATCGGTGTTGGGATTGTACGCCCTGATCCGTTCAACGAGGTCATACTGCCGCATCATCTGCGTGCGGCCGGCGCGGACCGGTTTCACGCGCTCAAGCGGAAGCGTTGCCACCTCGCCCTTGCTCTCTACGGCATCGCTCAGTGGAGCAGTTTTCGCGATCTCAGCCTCATCAGCCGCTTCTTGGCGCCAGAACGCCATCGACGTTTTTTCCCTCACCAACGCAATCGGCCCGCAGGCCCTCCGAATTCAACGGGCATCACCGCCCACAGACCGATCGCCAAACTTCAACAGTAGATTATGTCTTTCCAATTGCTAACGTCGTTTGAATGAACGCGCGACAGCCGGCGAGGTTCGCCAAGCTATCGGCCGCCATCCCCAGCCGGCCTGAAGCGTCTCTCGAAAACGCAAAAACCCGGGACGCGCGCCCGGGTTTGCTAGCCGTCAGCCTGAAGACCTGCCGTCTCGCGAGTGCGCGGCCGTCACTCGTCCTCTTCGGGGCGCGCCTCGGGCGGAGCCAGGCCCTCGAGCCCGCGGAGCAACTCTTCTTCGGTCATCCGCTCGACAGCGACGTCCGTGTCGTCGGCGTCGATCGTTGCGCCGGCGGACCCGATCAGCGAGATCGAATCCGGCTCCGGCTCGTCGACTTCGACGAACTTCTGCAGCGAGTGAACCAGTTCCTCGCGCAGATCCTCAGCCGAGATGGTCTCATCGGCGATCTCGCGAAGGGACACGACGGGGTTCTTGTCGTTGTCGCGATCGACGGTCAGCGGCGACCCGGACGAGATCAGGCGCGCGCGATGGGCAGCCAACAGAACCAGATCGAATCGATTGTCGACCTTGTCGATACAGTCTTCCACGGTGACTCGCGCCATTGGCCGTCGCTCCGATCAAAAAAAAGCAAAATGAGTGATTAGTGAGGTAATTATAGCCCGTGGACCGATTTCGCAAGGGCCAAACCCAATAAACGCCGGCGCATGCCCTCGCGGTGCCCGCCCCTACCCAGATAGCTTTCAAAAGAACTTTTTCCAAAATCGCCGCTTTAATGCAACCGACAATATAAAGTCCGCAACCAAGCCGGTTAGGCATTGTATTTCATTATCTTTTCTGTTCACTAAATGTTATTGTTTATTTTAGTTGAATGGCCCGCGGCCTGAATTCGGTGCAATAAATCGGGATAAGCTGCGAAACCGTCTCGTTCGGTATTGCGCGCCCACGAGTCTCATGGTGTTTGTTTCGGCGAAACTCGATTTAGGGTCTGTGAAGCCTTTTAGTCGCTAAAAATAAGAACTGGCTGTTGTCACCACTTATTCGCGAACGAAGGCTTCAGGCAACTTCCGGTGCGAGACATTATTAATGCGATCAAACTCCAGTAAAATAGCGTTGTTTATCGATGGCGCGAACCTGTATGCGACAGCCAAATCCCTGGGGTTTGATATCGATTACAAGCGCCTGTTGAACGAATTTAACAACCAGGGAACCCTGGTTCGCGCGTTTTACTACACCGCCATTATCGAGGATCAGGAGTACTCGTCGATCCGCCCGCTGGTGGACTGGCTGGACTACAACGGCTACACGGTCGTCACCAAGGCGACCAAGGAGTTCGTCGATCCCAGCGGCCGCCGCAAGGTCAAGGGCAACATGGACGTCGAGCTCGCGGTCAACGCTATGGAACTCGCCGAACACGTCGACCAGATGGTGATCTTCTCCGGCGACGGCGACTTCCGCTCGCTGGTCGAAGCTGTTCAACGGCGCGGAGTTCGGGTAACTGTTGTCTCGACGGTCTCCAGCCAGCCGCCGATGATTGCGGATGAACTGCGCCGCCAGGCTGACGTGTTCACCGACCTGATCGATCTGCAAGCCAAGATCGGTCGCGATCCGGTCGAGCGCGCTCCGCAGCGTCACTCTCCTCAGTTCCTCCAGCGAGCACCCGCCCATCCCGGACATGACGAAGGCTTTAACGACTAAGTCCCGGGGAGCTTCGAGCAAAATCAGCCGTAAGGAAGATGTGACAGAGCCGGGCCGCGATTGCCCGCTCTGCCCTCGTCTCGTCGCGTTTCGCGAGGCGGTGCGCGAACGCGAGCCCGACTGGTTCAACGCTCCGGTTCCGTCCTTCGGCGACCGTCTCGCAAGACTGCTGATCGTCGGCTTGGCTCCGGGGCTGCAGGGCGCGAACCGCACCGGGCGCCCCTTCACCGGCGACTATGCCGGCGATCTTCTCTACCAGACGCTGATCGATTTCGGCTTTGCGCGCGGCAGCTACCGCGCCACGCCGGACGACGGGCTGACGCTGGTGGATTGCCGGATCAGCAACGCCGTTCGCTGCGTTCCGCCGCAGAACAAGCCGCTGCCGGTCGAGATCAACACCTGCCGCACGTTTCTCCTGGCGACGGTCAACGACATGCCGCGCCTTACCAGCATCGTCGCACTCGGACGGGTGGCGCATGACAGCGTGGTGAAGACCCTCGGCCTGCGTGCCGCGCAGGCGCCGTTCAGCCACGGCGCGGTGCATGAGGCCGGGCATCTGCGGCTCTACGACAGCTACCACTGCTCGCGCTACAACACGAACACCGGCGTGCTGACGCCAAAAATGTTTCAGGCGGTGTTTGCGAAGGTGCGCGCCGATCTGCCATAGCCGCGGCCAGGCGCGCCGCGCAGCGCCTTAGCCGGCTTCAGCCCCTAGCCTTGAGCAGCCGGCCCTTTTCGCGATTCCAGTCGCGCTGCTTCTCGGTCTCGCGCTTGTCGTGGAGCTTCTTGCCCTTGGCCAGCGCCAACTCCATTTTCGCCCGCCCCTGCTCGTTGAAGTAGATCTTGAGCGGGATCAGCGTCATGCCCTGGCGCTCGACCGCGCCGATCAGCTTGTTGATTTCGCGCCGATGCAGCAGCAGCTTGCGCGGCCGCCGCGGCTCGTGATTGAAGCGGTTGGCCTGCAGGTACTCTGGGATATTGGCGTTCACGAGCCAGATCTCGCCGTTCTTGGGATCGGCGTAGGACTCGGCGATTGTCGCCTTGCCGCTGCGGATCGATTTGACCTCGGTGCCGGTCAGCGCAATGCCGGCCTCAAACGTGTCTTCGATCGAGTAGTTGAAGCGCGCCTTGCGGTTATCTGCGACAACCTTGATGGCGCGCTCCTTTTTCTCAGCCATGGTACCATTCCGTCTGGCGGCAGGAGCCTGCCCGCCAAATTTGCCGTCAGCGATTTTGCGACCGCTTCCGGTGCTTAGCTGCCCTTCTTGAGCAGGTCACGGATCTCCGTGAGCAGTTCCTGATCGCGCGTCAACGGCGGAGGCGGCGCTGCGGTCTCTTCCTTCTTCTGCTCCAGCTTGAGCTTACTCATGAGGCGAACCACGATGAACAGCACCCAGGCAACGATCAGGAAGTTGAGCGTAAGCGTCAGAAAACTGCCCCACGCCAGCACCGCGCCCTGCTTCTTGGCATCGGCGAGATTGGTCGCCGTTACCTTGGCAGACAGCGGCGTATAGTAGTTCGAGAAATCGAGACCGCCCGTGACCGCACCGATGATCGGCATGATGATATCGCCGACCATCGAATTGACGATAGCCCCGAACGCCGCGCCGATGATCACCGCCACCGCGAGATCAACGACGTTGCCTTTCATGGCAAAATCCCGGAACTGTTTGAGCATGCGCAGTCCTCTGTTTTTCGGGGCGGCCGGGCAGCCTCGTCGGGTTAGTTGATCAACCCTGCATGAACCATTGCCTTGCGGACAAGTTCCTGCGTCGGCTCGCTGATCGGGACCAGCGGGAGGCGAAGCGTCTCGTCCATTTTGCCGAGGAGCGACAGGGCATACTTGATCGGCCCCGGATTGGACTCGACGAACAGGTTGATGTGCAGCGGCATGAGCTTGTCGTGCAGCTTCAGCGCCTCGGCAAAGTCGCCGCGCAGGCACGCGGTCTGGAAGTCCGAGCACAGGCGCGGCGCGACGTTAGACGTCACCGAGATGCAGCCGTGGCCGCCATGGGCCATGAAGCCGAGCGCGGTCGCATCTTCGCCCGAGAGCTGGTTGAAGTCCTCGCCCATCGCGGCGCGCTGCTGCGAGATCCGCACGACGTTGGCAGTTGCGTCCTTCACGCCCGCGATGTTCTTCAGCTCGAACAGGCGCGCCATGGTGTCGGTCGACATGTCGATCACCGAGCGGCCCGGAATGTTGTAGATGATGATCGGCACGCCGATCGCGTCGTTGATCGCCTTGAAGTGCTGGTACATGCCCTCCTGGGTGGGCTTGTTGTAATAGGGCGTGACGACGAGAACGGCGTCCGCGCCCGCGCCTTCGGCATGCTGGGCAAGCTCGATGGCCTCCGCCGTCGAGTTCGATCCGGCGCCCGCGATCACCGGCACGCGGCCGCGCGCTTCCTCGACGCACCACTCGACCACCTGCTTGTGCTCGTCGTGGCTCAGCGTCGGGCTTTCGCCGGTGGTGCCGACCGGAACCAAGCCATGGGTTCCCTCGGCGATCTGCCAGTCCACCAGCGAGCGGAAAGCGGCCTCATCGACGGCGCCGTTTTTGAAGGGCGTCACCAAGGCGGTAAAGGACCCCCTGAACGTCGTCTTGGCTGCCATGATGATGTCTTCCCCGAAACTGGACTGTGAACGGATGGCGGCGAACAGCGTCGCGCCGTTGATCAATAGCGGAATCTTTAGCTGGTCTTGCGCGAAACGTCAGCCTTGTTTCTGCCGATAGCGCGAGATGCAAAGGTAACTTAACATATTTGGGCTTCTTTCAACACCATCGTTCATCAACGCTGGAGTTTTAGCGAGCTGGCGGCTCGCTTTTTAAGGAGTCCCGGTATGCTTCGATCCTACGTCCCCCTCCGGTCGATCCGACTTTCCGTTCTGGTGGGCGTGAGCGTGGGTGCGCTGCTGTCGGCAACCTCCGCGCTCGCGACTCAGCCTGCAACGCAGCCGTCGGCCAAGACCTCCGCCGCCAAAAGCGCCACTGCCACCAGCAGCACCAAAACCAACGCCGCCGCAAAGGGCGCGCCGCCAAGACCCCCTGCGCCCATCAAGCAGCCGGCGGCGAAGACCGCCCCGGCAAAGCCGTCGTCTGCCAAACCCGCCGTCGCCAAGCCGATTGGCGCCAAGCCGACTGCCCCGAAGCCGGGCAAGCCGACGCCGCCAAAGGCGATCCCGAATTCTGCGACGTCCGCGAAAACCGCGGTGCCTCATCCGGCGCCGCGCCCTGTAGCCGCCCCTGCCCCGAGCACGGTGATGCCCGCCGCCGCGCCACAGTCGCTTGCGCCGCCGCCCGGCCAGCCTGCCGCGCGAACGCCGACCCTGCCCGCGCTCGCCGTTGCACCGGCCGGCTCCGCCTCCCGCGCCGATCAGGCCGCGGTCTCTCGCGTCATCGCGCTGGTGCGCAGCCGTCAGGCTTCCGAGGCGACGGCCGCCGCAACCGCCATCAGCGATCCGGTCGCCCGCAAGCTCGCCGAATGGATCATTTTGCGCAGCGAGTACAACGGCGCGACGACCGAGCGCTATCGCGCCTTCATTGTTGCCAATCCGTCCTGGCCGTCGCTCGACTTCATGCGCCGCCGCGCGGAGGCTACCCTTTGGGATGACCGGCGCGATACCTCCGTCATCCTCGACTGGTTCGAAAATGAAACGCCGCTCAGCGCCAAGGGCCGCCTCGTTCTGGCGCGGGCTTCGCTGGCGCGCGGCGATGCGCGCGTCGCCGAGCGCCTTGTCCGCGAAACCTGGCGCGAGGATTCGCTGAGCGCTGCGATGGAAACGGCGGTCCTCGAGCAATTCGGCTCGATGATCACGGCAAGCGATCACAAGGCGCGCATGGACCGCCTGCTCTACGACAACCGCGAGCTTGATGTCGGCCTGCGCGCAGCCCAGCGCCTCGGCGGCGCTCAGCTCGCGCTCGCACGTGCGCGCATCGCGGTGGCGAAACGCGCCAACAACGCAAAGGCCCTGCTCGACGCGGTGCCGCACAGCCTGCACAGCGACCCCGGCTACATCTATGCCCGCATCCAGTGGCTGCGGCGAAACAATCATGAGGCGGCCGCCGCAAAACTGATGCTGAGCGCGCCGCGCGATCCCGCGCGGCTGCACGATCTCGACGAATGGTGGATCGAGCGTCGTGTGCTGCTGCGCGAGATGCTCGAGGCCGGCGATCCGCGCACCGCCTATCTGATCGCGCGCGACGCGGCGACGCCGAGCCGCGGCATCTATCAGACCGAGCACCAGTTCACCGCGGGCTGGATCGCGCTGCGCTTCCTCAAGGATCCGGCGACAGCCTATCGCCACTTCGAGCGGATCGAGGGCCGCACCAGCAATCCGACCGCGCATGCCCGCGCCGGCTACTGGCTCGGCCGTGCGGCGGAAGCGATGGGGCGCACCGCGCAGGCCCGCGAGCACTATCAATCCGCCGCCGTGCATTCGACCAGCTACTATGGCCAGTTGGCGCGCGCCAAGCTCGGGCTCGCGCAGATCGTGCTCAACAGCCCGCCACGAAGCGGGATGCGCGGCGAACGCCTCGAGATCGTGCGCGCCGCCGCCCTTCTCTACGCGGCAGGTGAAAACGGCCTCGTCATCCCGATCCTCAACGAGATGGGCGACAAGGCGGATGCCGAAGCGCTGGCCGCGCTCTCCGAACTCGCCGCGCGCCATGACGATGCCCGCGGCGTGATGATGGTCGGCAAGGCGGCGCTCAATCGCGGCCTGCCGTTCGACCATTATGCGTTTCCGGTGTCGGGCATTCCGCGTTTCCGCGCCATCGGCCCCGACATCGAGCAGAGCATCATCTACGCGATCGCCCGGCAGGAAAGCGCGTTCAACCCGGCCGTCGTCTCGCCCGCCAATGCCTATGGCCTGATGCAGGTGACGCCGCCCGCCGGCAAATATGTCGCCCGGCGCTACGGCACGTCGTTCGATCTTGCGCGCCTCAAATCCGATTCCGCCTACAACGTCGCCTTCGGCGCGGCGGAGCTGGCGAGCCTGCTCGAAGACTACCGCGGCTCCTACATCATGACCTTCGCCGGCTATAACGCCGGGCGCGGCAGCGTGCGCAAATGGATCGAGCGTTATGGCGATCCGCGCGATCCGAAAGTCGATGCGGTCGATTGGGTCGAGCTGATTCCGTTCTCCGAGACGCGCAACTATGTGCAGCGGATCATGGAGAACGTGCAGGTCTATCGCGCGCGCTTCGGCGGCGGAACGCGCCTGCAGATCGAAGCCGATTTGCGTCGGGGCGCAGCCGTCCAATAACATGCTCCGGCAACACATCCGTTGCTGGAAGCCTGATCATGAACGCACGTTTTCACGACGTCTTTTGCCGAGCCTCCGACGGCCTCAAGCTGCATGCGTGGGACACGGGCCCACGCGATGACGGACGATTGCCGGTGCTATGCCTGCCCGGCCTGACCCGCACCGTCGCCGATTTTGAAACGCTCGGCGTTGCGCTGGCCAATCATCCGACCGTGCCGCGCCGCGTCATCGCCATCGATTATCGCGGCCGCGGCCTGTCCGACCATGATCCCGATCCGGCAAACTATGCGGTGCCTGCCGAAGCCGGCGATGTCGTCGCGGTCGCCAGCCATCTCGGCATCGAGCGCGCGATCGCCGTCGGCACCTCACGGGGCGGCATCATCTCGATGGTGCTTGCGGCGACGCAGCCGAAGCTGCTCGCAGGTGTCGTGCTCAACGACGTCGGCCCGGTGCTGGAGATGGAAGGGCTGCTGCGCATCAAGGGCTACATCGCTGCGGACCGGCCGTTGCCCGCAACATGGGAAGAGGCGGCCTCCGGCGCAAAAAGCCTGTTCGGCCGCGACTTCCCCAACCTCGGCGACGACGACTGGCTGGCCTGGGCAAGGCGCGGCTTTCGCCAGCGCGACGGCGCGCTGGAGCGCACCTATGATCCCGCCCTTGAGGTGGCCTTCGCCGGGATCGATCCCGCCAAGCCGCCGCCGCCGGCATGGAAACTGTTCGACGCGATGAAAAATCTGCCCCTGATGCTGGTCCATGGCGGCCGATCCGATCTTCTGTCGGCGCAGGGCGTTGCGGACATGATGGCCCGGCGGCCGGACATCGATCTCGTCACCGTGCCCGACGAGGGGCACGCCCCCCTCCTTGCGGATGCGCCGACCATCGATCGCATCGGCGATTTCTGCGCCCGCTGCGATCATCATGCGGGCTGACATTCGTCACCGCAGAACTGACACCCGTTGCTGACCGAAGTTGGCCGCGAACGATCCGCGGCCAACGATACCGGCTACTCCTTCAAAGCCGCCCACGCAAAATACGACGCCCGATAAGCGACCGATGCCGCACGGAGCGGCATATGATCGACCACTTCGTTCTCTCAAAACCATCAAAACAAAAAAGATCCCCGGCGGTCGCCCGCCGGGGATCTCGAACCTATGATCTAGGTCGCCGTCAGGCGATCAGGATCAGAAGTTGCGCTGAGCGCGAACACCGACGGTGAGCGTGCCCTGGTTCTTGAACTCGTAGTTCGCGACCGGCTTGGTCGCGCCCGGGTTCGCGTTGAAGAAGCCTTCGTTCTTCTGGTTCAGCCAGGTGTACATGACTTCGCCCGAGAACGTCAGGTTCTTGACCGGGGTCCAGCGGGTAACCGCACCAACCTGAGCGATGGTGAAGTTCGGGTCGCAGGAGTAGGTCACGCCCCGACCAGCAATGGCGTTCGCCATGCCGGCGCAGATCAGATCCTTACCATTCTGGCCCCAGCTGACCGAGCTGTACGAACCGAACAGCGAGGACGACCAGTAAGCATCCCAGTTGTGGTTGAACGCACCACGGACGCCCCAGAGGGTCGACTTCTCGATGCCGGTGCCGTTGGCAGCCGAGGTACCACCGAACACGCCGTCAGCCGACGCGCCGAACGCGACGGTGTTGTAGATGCCGAGAGCGCTCGAACCACCGTACATCGCGAACGAGTTCGGCGACACGCCGCCGATCACGTAACGGCTCGCGCCGTTGGCGTAGCTGACAGTCAAGTTGATGCTGTCGCCAGGTCCGGTCGGCAGGTTCTTGAGCGAGAGACCGCCCTGAACCGCGAAGCCCCAGGTGTCGCCCGGGTGACCCGAGGTCTCAAGAGCCGGGTTGTAGTAGCTGGCGCGAACCTGGTGCGCAGCAACCGACAACTGGAACAGACCCCAAGCCTGGTCGACGCGGAGCTGACCGACGATGTCAGGAACGCTGACGCCAGCGTAGGAGTTCACGCCCGGGACACCAGCGAGAACGCCGGCAGCAGTGGCGCCGCTAACGTTGTACACGCCCGACTGACGGTAAGCCGACGCATCTTCCAAGCTGATGCTGGCCGACACGCCGTTGCCGAACTGAGCGGTGTAGGCGAACTGGTTGATACCGGTAACGTCATCTTCGCCGCCGATCAGGAACGAAGTGTTGTTGCCCGGATAGCCGGTCCACGGGGTCGAGAACTGCGAAACAGCCTTACCCATGGTGAAGCCAGCGAACTGGATGAAGGCGTAGTACACGCCGAGACCGCCAACCGGGTCGAAGCCCGCGATCTGGCCGGAGCCGGTGGTCCAGTTCATGGTGAAGTCGGCGTAGGTACGAACGACGCCGTATTCGGTCGCGGTGCGGGTGTCGACGTTCATGTCGAAACGCGAACGAGCGACGTAGTCGTTCTTCAGGCGGTTCCTCTGGCCAGCCGCGCCGTCCCATGCCGGACGATCATACGCGCCCGAGGCATTGAACGAGGTGTCAACACGCAGATAACCACCCAGCTTGATGCAGGTGTCGGTGCCCGGGATGTAGTAGAAGCCAGCGCCGTACAGCGAGCAGACCTTCACGTATTCAACGGCCTTGGCCTTCAACGGAAGATCAGCTGCCTGCGCCCCGCCCATTGCGACGAGGGTCGCCGCGGAGCCGAGGATAAGGCTCTTCACAAGTTTCATGTAAACCTCCAAAGTTGCTCTTTAGGGAAGGTTCCGATCCGCTGGGTGTTGCACCCGAGATAGTCCCCCAAGTCCCTGCTAACCGCCTTTTCGCTTCGCGCTCCCGCATGAACGCGAGGGACTTTAGCGAACCACCTAAGACGGCACGACCTCGGGATGCCCCCCTCCGTCGCTTCGAACAGGATTACCGAACCCCCTTTCCAACGCAACCAAGGACCGCCTCAAAACCGGCCTGTTTGCGCCCTTTTCGGCTCCGTGTTGCACAAATAACACGCACCGAAAATCGGAGTTATCCACCAAGCCATTGATCGCTCGATATTTTTACGAAGCCTTAAGAATTGCTGTGGCGTGAGGATAACAATTGAGCCTTGGCAGGCTTTCCACCCCCAAGAGCCGCTTCGCACTCGAATCAAGGTCGAAAAATACCTTTTTGAGAAAGCATCCGGCGCGCCCGGTTCCCGCGTCGCTCTTTCGGGTTCATGGCACGGAACCGGCCGCTTCACCGTATCGAATCACAGGGGAAACGCTGCCCGAAGCGGGTTTCGGCCGGGCCTTAGCCCGATCGGGACCCCCTCGCCTCTGGGCTTGCGGCACGCGAAAAGGGTCTGGCGCCCCAGAAACACGCGATTTTGGCCCCTGCCCCGCTAAAAAACTCCGCGGCATGTGAAGAAAGCGCCCGCGGATCTGCCGAAAGGGTTGCGAGGCGGCGCAGTCTCGGGCATATCCACGCCAGCCGGAGATATGGCCGAGTGGCTGAAGGCGGCGGTTTGCTAAACCGTTATAGGGCCCTAAAGCCCTATCGAGGGTTCGAATCCCTCTGTCTCCGCCATCCCC
>Ga0182736_1001530_pt1 | contig 21957 bp, 21 predicted proteins | sample eDN5th30CKraftBY_FD_128882 | JGI IMG/M metagenome (GOLD analysis project Ga0182736, IMG submission 128882) | Enriched backyard soil microbial communities from Emeryville, California, USA - eDNA 5th pass 30_C Kraft BY (version 2) (version 2) | ecosystem: Environmental > Terrestrial > Soil >... | reverse complement strand
CACGGGGCGCTGGCAGACGCGCAGATTCTCGGGCCCGCCGAATGCGGCGATTTCGACGGCTTTCATGGTGTTCGTCATGGATTCTCTAATAGGGAAAATGGGAATGAGTCAACGATCAGCGCCAACCAGCCTCCTGGAGTATCCGGCGAGTCCGGTTGGGGGACAAGGCTTCGACCATGCACACCGCGTACACGAGGCGAGAACGTCTTTGCGCGATGACCGGCCGCAAGGACGTGCGCGAGGCGTCGGAGCGCTGGTTTAAACTTCGATCCCATATCCCACGATCGGCCTGCGGCCACATGGCCATCCGAGCAGGGCCAAGCCAGGATTGCCCCGAATCGCGCGAGTCCAGCGCCACAAAGACTTATTGATTTTTGATGAAAGAACCAGATACGAGCGCCCACACCCCCATGATGCAGCAATATCACCGCCTCAAAGCCGAGGCCGGCCCCATGCTGCTGTTCTACCGGATGGGCGATTTCTACGAGATGTTCTACGACGACGCCGAGAAGGCGTCGCGGCTGCTGAATCTGACCCTGACCACCCGCGGCGCCTCGGGCGGCGCGCCCGTACGGATGGCGGGCGTGCCCTTCCATGCCGTCGAGCAATATCTCGGCAGGCTGGTCAAGCTGGGCGAGTCGGTCGCGATCTGCGAACAGATCGGCGATCCCGCCACGTCGAAGGGGCCGGTGGAACGCCGTATCGTCCGCATCGTGACGCCCGGCACGCTGACCGACGAAGCGCTGCTGCCGGCCAAGGCCGATCGCGCCGTCGCCGCGGTCCAACCGGGCAACGGCAAGACCGGCCGCCTGGGCATCGCCTGGCTGAACCTGGCCAGCGGCGAATTCCGGCTGACCGAATGCGCGCCGGCCCTGCTGGCGAGCGAGCTGCACCGCATCTCGCCGGCGGAAGTGGTGCTGGCCGAAGGCCAGCCGCTGCCGGTCGATTTCAGCGCCCCCATCAGTCCGGTTCCGGTCTGGCATTTCGAGACCAGCGGCGCCCGTCAGCAATTGCTGAACCACTTCGGCACCGATTCGCTGGCCGGCTTCGACGTCGAGGACATGCCCGAGGCGATCTGCGCCGCCGGCGCGCTGCTGCGCTATGTATCGAACACGCAGTCGCAGGCCCTGGCGCACGTGCAGCAACTGACCGCCGACCGCGCCAGCCAGTACGTGCTGCTCGACCCCGTCACCCGGCGCAACCTGGAGCTGACCGAAACCCTGCGCGGCGAGGAATCCCCCACGCTGTTCTCGGTGCTGGACCATTGCCAGACGCCCATGGGCAGCCGGCTGCTGCGTCGCTGGCTGCACCACCCCCTGCGCGACAACGACCCCGCGGCCGCCCGCCTGCGCGCCATCGAGACCCTGCTCGACGGCGGCGACCCGCGCCTGCTGCAGGAAGCCCTGTCGCCCCTGCCCGACGTGGAGCGTATCGCGGCGCGCGTGGCCCTGCGGTCGGTGCGGCCGCGCGAACTGGCCAGCCTGCGCGACGCGCTCGCGCTGCTGCCCGGCCTGCATGCCATGGTGCTGCGCCTGGCCGGCGAAGGCTCGATGCTGTCGGCCGACACCCAGGCCCGGCTGCCCGAGCTGGCCGCCCAGCTCGCGCCCGATCCCGCCATCGGCGAGCTGCTGGCGCGCGCCGTCGCCGCCGAGCCCGGCGTCAACGTCCGCGACGGCGGCGTGCTCGCCGCCGGCTTCGACGCCGAACTGGACGAACTGCGCGCGCTCGAATCGCACAGCGGCGAATTCCTGGTCCAGTTGGAAAAGCGCGAGCGGGAACGTACCGGCATCGCCAATCTGCGCGTGGAGTTCAACCGGGTTCACGGCTTCTTCATCGAGGTCACGCGCGGCCAGACCGACAAGGTCCCCGACGACTACCGCCGCCGGCAGACGCTCAAGAACGCCGAACGCTACATCACCCCCGAACTCAAGACCTGGGAAGACAAGATCCTGTCCGCCCAGGACCGCGCGCTGGCGCGCGAGAAATGGCTGTACGAGCAGTTGCTGGATACCCTGGCACCGCACGTGCGCGCCCTGACGCGGACGGCGGCGGCACTCGCCGAGATCGACGTGCTGGCCGCCCTCGCCTTCCATGCCCGCACCAACGACTGGGTCGCCCCCGAACTGATGGAGGCCGCCGAGATCCACATCGAGCAGGGCCGCCATCCGGTGGTGGAGCGCGTCATCGAACGCTTCACGCCGAACGACTGCCGGCTGTCGCAAACCCGCCGCATGCTGCTGATCACCGGTCCGAACATGGGCGGTAAATCGACCTACATGCGCCAGACCGCGCTGATCGTGCTGCTGGCGCGCATCGGCAGCTTCGTACCGGCACGGGCCGCGCGCATCGGCCGCATCGATCGCATCTTCACCCGGATCGGCGCGGCCGACGACCTCGCGGGCGGACGCTCCACGTTCATGATGGAAATGATCGAGGCCGCCGCCATCCTGGCTTCCAGCACCTCGGACAGCCTGGTGCTGATGGACGAGATCGGCCGCGGGACGTCGACCTACGACGGGCTGGCCCTGGCCTGGGCGATCGCCTTCCAGCTCGTGTCGCAGAACCGCGCGCTGACCCTGTTCGCCACCCACTATTTCGAACTGACCCGCCTGCCTTCCGTGCGTCCCGAGGTCGCCAACGTCCACCTTGCCGCGGCCGAGTCGCACAAGGGCATCGTCTTCCTGCACGAAGTGCGCGAGGGCCCGGCAAGCCGCAGCTACGGCATCCAGGTCGCGCAGCGCGCGGGCATCCCCGCCGCGGTCGTGCGCATGGCGCGGCGTGAACTGGAAAAACTGGAGACGCAAGGCGCCCAGGTTCCGCAGATGGCGCTGTTCGCGCCGCCGCAGGACGAGGCCGCCGAGGCGCAGGCGATGGAGCTGGCGCGGGACCATGCCCAGGAAGCCGTGCGGGAGGCCTTGGACGGCATCGATCCGGACCGTCTCAGCCCGCGCGAGGCGCTGGACGCACTCTACCGGCTCAAGGGCCTGGCCCAACCGCAATGATCGCCACGCCGCCGCGCCTCGCCCCCTGGTCCCGCCTGCTGCTGGCGGTGGCGCTGGCGTGCGCGCCGATAGCGCCCATGCGGGCCACCACCAATGCCGAATCGGGCTATGCGGCCCGCCAGGGTTTCGCCTTCGCGCTGCTGGGCGACGTCCCCGCGCACGACGCAGAGGAAACCATCGTCACCCAGATGCTGGCCCAGTTCGGCACCGAGACCGATCTGGCCATCCATACGGGCAACATCAAGGGACGCGACGAGCGCTGCGACGACAGGACCTACGCCCGCCGGCACGCCCTGCTGGACGGCAGCCCGGTCCCGCTGGTGCTGGCCCCGGGCGAGAACGACTGGGCCGATTGCGACCGCCCCGCCGCCGGGCAGTTCGGGCCGGTCGAGCGCCTGAACCGGCTGCGCGAGCTGTTCTTCGAACCGGACGATTCGCTGGGCATGCTCAAGCTGGACCTGCAGCGCCAGAGCGAGACCGCCAGCTTTCGCGGCTACCCGGAGAATGCGCGGTGGGAATACGGCGACGTGCTGTTCGTCACGCTCAACGTCCCGGGCAACCACAACAACTACCGGACGGGCGCGGGCCGCAACGGCGAATACGAGGAACGGATCCAGGCCGATTCCTCGTGGCTGCGGCAGGCCTTCACGGCCGCGACGCGGCTCAAGACACGCGGACTGGTCGTGGCCTTCTCGGCAGACCCGCATTTCGAAGGCCGCCACACGCTCGCAGGCGGCATCGATCCGTACGCGACGCTGAAGACGGATCTCGCCCGGCTGGCATCAAAATACGCGGGCCAGGTCCTGGTCGTCCACGGCGGCGGGCCGTCGCCCGACCGCGGCCGCGCCAGCCGCGCCCTGTCGGACCATCCGGTCAAGTTCAACGGCAAGACATTGCAAAACGTGACGCGCGTGATGACACACGGCGCCCCCGGGCCCGCCCATTGGCTCAAGGTGAGCGTGGAGCCGGGCAACCGCGACGTTTTCAGGATAGAAAACGCCAGCACGGTGCTGCGCCCTCCGCAGCCCCGCTAGGAAAACCGCCGGGCGCAGCCACCACGACTCAGTGCAGCGTACCGGGGTTGCGCCGGGCCTCGATCAACGCATCGAGAACATCCTCGTCCTCGTCGTCGCTGTCCGCGTATCCCTGCTCGACCTCCTCCGGTTCGGCCGGGCGTACCTCCAGCAACTTGATCCGCACGCGCAGCGCCATGCCGGCATAGGGATGGTTGGCATCGAGCACCACCTTGTCGTCGGTCAGGTCCGTCACCGAGAAGATCAACGCGTCTTCGTCGCTCTCGCCGTCGTCGGGCTCGACATCGGTTTCCCCTTCGTCCTCGGTGTCGCCGGGCACGCCCTCGAACTGCATGCCGATCTCGATCGGCTCGGGGAAGCGTGAGCGCGGCTCGACCCGCAGCAATTCCGGATCGTAGTCGCCAAACGCATCGCTCGGCTCGAGGTGGAAAGTCTGCTCGAAACCGGCGGCCTTGCCCTCCAGACCGTCGTCCAGCCGGGGCAGCAGGCTGTCGAGCCCGCGATGCAGGAAACTCACGGGGCCACCGCTGTCATCGAGCGCTTCCCCGTCCGTGTTCATGATCCAGAACTCGACGGTGACGACGGTATTCTCGCCGACGGCCAGAGCCGGATCGCTGTTGGAAGCGGTCATAATCTTGGTTTCCCGTATACGTTGGATAGCCTTCATTCTACAGGCTGGCCCCGCCCTTTCCGGACCCGCGCATCCCCATCATGAATCCCGATCTTCCCTCCCGACTCCTGGGCGGCCTCTCGCCGTCCCGGTTCATGCAGAGCCACTGGCAACGCAAGCCGCTGTTGATACGCGGCGCCTTCGAGAACTTCCGGCCGCCGCTGTCCATCGCCCAGGTCAAGCGGCTCGCCCGCCGGGACGACGTCGAGTCCCGGCTGGTGTGGCGCGAGCAAGGCGCCTGGCAGATGGAGCGCGGCCCGTTCGGGCGGCTGCCGCCAGCGCGCGAACCGGAATGGACGCTGCTGGTCCAGGGCGTCAACCTGCATGACGATGCCGCGGCCGAGCTGATGGCGCGGTTCCGCTTCATTCCCGATGCCCGGCTGGACGACGTGATGATCAGCATCGCCACCGACCGGGGCGGCGTGGGCCCGCACTTCGACAGCTACGACGTCTTCCTGCTGCAGGCCAGCGGCCGCCGGCGCTGGCGCATCGGCCGCCAGCGCGACCTGGAACTGGATCCCGACGCGCCGCTCAGGGTCCTGCGCCGCTTCGAACCCACCGAGGAGTTCGTGCTTGAAGCGGGCGACATGCTGTACCTGCCGCCCGCCTACGCCCACGACGGGATCGCCGAAGGCGACGACTGCATGACGATATCGATCGGCTTCCGGTCGCCGTCGCGGGCCGAGTTGGCGCGCGGCATGCTGGAGTTCGCCTCGGAATCGCTGGCGGACCGAACGCCCCCGGCGCTGCGCGGCCACTACAAGGATGCCGGCCAACCCGCGGTGCGGCAGCCCGCGGCCCTGCCCGAGGCCATGATCGAAGCCGCGCTGGCCGCCGTATCGGCGGTGAAATTCGACACGGCGCTGGCGTCGCGCTACCTGGGCTGCTGGTTGACCGAGCCCAAGCCCGAGGTCGTGTTCGATACCCCCGACCCCGCGACGCTGCCGGATCTGGACACGGACTGGCCGTCATCGGGCGAGCTGGTGCTGGATCGCCGCACGCTGATGGTCCACCGCGGCCGGATGCTGTTCATCAACGGCGAAAGGGCCGAGATCGATGCAACCCCGGCCCTGCGCGGACTGGCGGACCGGCGGCGCCTGGCGTGCGCATCGGCGGAACCGGACGACGACGCGCGCGCGGCCCTGCAGGAATGGCTGGAAGCCGGCTGGATCCGTTGGTCCCCCCCGGCGCGCTGACGCGCCCCCCCGGGGGCTCTGCTTGCGGACCGGCGGAGCCGGACCCGCGGCGCCCTGGAACGGGTCGCCGCCTGCCTCGCGGCTTCGCTTACTTGCGGGCGGCCAGCGCGACGTTGATGCATTCCTCGTCCAGGTTGCCGCCCGGCGCGCCGCCGACGCCGATCGCGCCGATGGTGTCGTTGCCGGCCTTGATGGGCACGCCGCCCGCCAGGATCAGGAAGTCGTTGATCGCCACCAGTTGGCGCGCACCGGGATTGTTCTCGATGGCGTTGGCGAGCGCCGAGGTAGGCGCGCGCATCGTCAGCGAGGTATAGGCCTTGCGGCGCGAGGCGTCGGCGGTGTGCGGACCCGACAGGTCGGAGCGCAGCATGGCCAGTACGTTGCCGCCGCGGTCGACCACGGTGGCGGCGACCTGGTAGTTCTTGGCCGCGCAGGCCTGCACGGCAGCCTGGGCCAGTTCGGTGGCCTGGGACAGCGTCAGCGACGCGGGCGTTTGCGCATAGGCGCTGGAGCCGGCGCAGGCGGCCAGGACGAACAGGGTTTTGAGCAGACGGGACATCGTTTTTCCTCCTGTGGAATCGACATCCGCAGTGTGCTTGCGGCCGCGCCCGCCGCCCATCCTGCCGGCTACGCACCGGCATCCGTAGCCCTACGGATTCCCCCCGGCCCCGGGTTCCTGGCTTGCCCGCGCCAGGCGGGCGAACTCCACCACGGACGTGCTGCCTATCTTCTCGGAAATGTGGGCACGATGGGTTTCGACGGTACGCGGAGAGAGCTCCAGCGCCGCGGCGATCTCCTTGGTGGCGTAGCCCTGCCCCACCAGGGCCAGCACCTGGCGCTCTCGCTCGGTCAGGCGCGCGAGCAGCGCTCGCTGCTCGTGGTACTCGCGATAGCGGGCCAGCGCGGCGAAGGCGGTGTTGATCGCCTCCATCAGCACATGCTCGTCCACGGGCTTGCTCAGGAAATCCACCGCGCCCGCCTTGAAGGCCCGCCGGCATGCCTGCATGTCGCCATGGCCGGTAAGCAGGACGATGGGCCAGCCGCAGCCCGACTCCTGGAGTTTCTGCTGCAATTGCAGGCCCGTGATGGCTGGCATGCGCAGGTCCAGCACGATACAGCCCGGCTCCAGCTGCGATTGACGGGCCAGGAAATCCAGCGGATGGGCGAAGGTCTCCACGCGCAGGCCATAGGTGGACAATAGCAGCGCTACCGCGTCGCGCACGGCGCGATCATCGTCGACGAGATAGACCGGGGGCTGGTAGGTCACGGCATGGATTCCTGTGAGGTCCGCCGGCCGCCGGCCAGCGGCAACAGCACGATGAACCGCGCGCCGCCCTCGGGTCGATTGGCCGCCGAGATGCTGCCGTCGAAGTGATGGACGATGCTTTCGCAGATCGCCAGTCCCAGCCCCATGCCGTCTTCCTTGTCGGACCGGAACGGCTCGAAGATATGCGGCAACATGCCGGGCGCCACCCCCGGGCCGTCGTCGCCGACCACGATGCGCGCCATGCCATCGGCCTCGTCGATGCCCAGCACGATGCGCCGCCGCTCTTGAGGCACCGAACCCAATGCCTCGGCGGCATTGCGGATCAGGTTGTGCATCACCTGCCCCGCCTGCACCCGGTCCACCCACGCCACCGGCGGCGGCACGGCCACCTCTGTATCCAGGCGCACGCCGCGCGCCGACAGATCCGCGCGCATCAGCGCGACCATGTCGGCGGCGACCTCGCCCAGATCGCACGCCTGGGCCGCGGGTGGACTGGCGCCAACATAGGCACGCATCCGGGCCAGGATGTCCGCGGCCCGGCGGGCCTGCTGCACATTGGCCTCCAGCACGCGGCGCATGGCCTCCGGCTCTACGCCGGGCAGGCCGGCCAGGCGCAGCGCGGCCTGGCTCTGGCTCAGCAGCGCGGTCAGCGGCTGGTTCAACTCGTGCGCGATGCCCGAGGCCATTTCCCCCATCGCGTTGACCCGCGCCGCATGCGCCAGGGTCGCCTCCTGCTTGCTCAGCCGCCCCGCCTGGCGGGCCCGTTCGGCCTCGCCCCGCGCCTGCACGGCGCGGCGCCGCTGCACGGCCAGCAAGACCGCCAGCGCCAGCAAGGCCAGGGATACCAGTACCAGCACCGTCAGCGGCCTGCCCAGCGCCAGATCGCCCCATCCAGGATGGCGGGACAGGCGCAGCTCGATGGGCTGCCCGGCATTGTCCAGCATGCGTACCGCCTCCATGGCGGGCGGATGCAGCCCGGCTCCGGGCGCGGCGGCATCATTGGCCACCATGGCCGCCGCGTCGCCCAGACGGAGCGCCAGCTGCGTCCCCGCAGGCAGTTCCCTGGAAGCAACCAGTTCCTCCAGGTCCACGGTCAGCACCAGCGCCAGGCGGCCCACGGCGGGCGGCAGGCGCTTGACCAGCAGGTAGCGGGACTGGCCCGGCTCCGGTACCGTGCTGACCGGCCGGCCGGGCTGAGCCGCCGCGACCACCCGGGCCAGGCTTCGCGGCACGAGGGGCGCGAGTCCCGGCTGGCGGCTGGACACCAGCGTGCGCCAGCCGGCCTCGGACGAGGGGGTTTCCCAGCCGATCAGGTCCACCCCCTCGATACGCGGATAGAACGCGCGGATGGCTCCCGCCACCTGCCCGATCTCGTCGAGCAGGATGCGATCGGACCGCTGCGCGAGCGCCGCCATGCTGGTCAGGTGGGCATCGTGCTGCGCGATGCGCTGCGACACGAGCCCGGCCACGGCATCGGCCGCGCCGTCCAGGTCCATGCGCAGCCTGTCCAGGGCCTGGCGGTACAGCACGGCCGACCCGGCCAGGACCAGCACGAGCCAGCCCCCCGCCAGGAGGGCGGCCATCGCGGATTGACGTTTCATCATGGATGTAGATAGTACTTGCGGGCGCCCCGGCGTAGCCGCGCTGGCATCGCGGAGGCACTTGTATCACGGCAATATCGCATATAGGCGATCTATAATTCGACCCATGGCGATATTCTTCGCCAATACCGTTTTTCTCATCATGGATCTCGACGCCACCATCAAGGCGCTGGCGCATCCGGTGCGGCGCGACATTCTGCAATGGCTCAAGGAGCCCGAACGCCACTTTGCCGGGCAGGAACACCCGCTCGAAGTCGGTGTCTGCGCCGGCATGTTCGAACGCTGCGGACTGTCCCAGTCGACGGTGTCCGCCCACCTGGCCACGCTACAGCGTGCCGGCCTTGTCACCACCCGGCGCATCGGGCAATGGGTGTTCTACAAGCGCAACGAAGAAGCCATCGCCACGCTGATCGACCTGCTCCGGAAGCTTTGACCCGCCAGGGTGTCCGACCAGGATGTGCGCCAAAAACCACAAAACGAAACCCTTACGCACACTATTGACGGATCGGATACACAAATTGCTTACGCAAATCTTACTTCCAGCCTCCACCATGGAAAATACCTAGAGACGCTGATAGAATTTACCCGTGCTCGAATAACGGCAGGCACACAGCGGCCTTGTTTGGGTAAGAACGGGAAATAGCGCTATTTCTGGTTTGTGTATTACGACTGACACCTCAAAGGAAAAGAGATCATGAAGAAGACCCTGCTCCTGGCCTCGCTGCTGGCAATCGCCCTGTCGGCTTGCGGCAAGAAGGAAGAAGCTGCTCCGGCCCCCGCCGAATCGACTCCTCCGGCCGTCACCACCCCGGCTGAGCCCGCGCCCGCCCCGGCCGAGCCCGCTGCTCCGGCCCCCGCCGAGCCCGCCGCTCCCGCCGACCAGGCCCCTGCCGCCCCGGCTCCCGCCCAGCAGCAGTAAGTCGAACGTGGAAACCCGGTCGGCCCCGCCGGCCCCGGGTTTCGACAAATAGACAGCCGCCAACGCGGCTACAAAAAAGCCCCCGTCACCCGGGGGCTTTTTTCATCGCGCTTCATCGCCCCAGGTCCACCCAGTCGAATCCTGTGTCCTGGTCGGCCACGCCGATTTCCCCGGGTTGCCACCCCAATATCGGCGCAAGCGCCGCACGCGCCAGTTCCGGGACATTGTTTGTCTTGCTGAGATGGGCCGCGTGCAGGAATTTCAGCCGCGACCGATCCACCACGCGCAGGATCTCGGCCGCCGCCGCGTTGGAAAGATGGCCGTAGCGGCCAGCTATCCGATATTTCAAGGAAACGGGGTAATCGCTGCGCGCCAGCATGTCCGGGCAGTGGTTGCATTCGAGCACCAGCGCATCGCAGCCGGACAGCGTGCGATGGACATGCGGCGTGCCCTCGCCCAGATCCGTCAGCACGCCCAGCCGCCACTGGCCGTCGTCCAGCACGTACTGCACTGGCTCGCGGGCATCGTGGGGCACCGGAAACGGCTGCACGCGCAAACCGCCGATGGAAAAGGCGGTATGGCTGTCGCAGCAGATGGCGGTCATGCCCTCGGGAATGCGGGCCGCCACCGCGGCGCGCGTGCCGGTGGTCAGATGCACGGGAATGCCATGGCGGCGCGCCAGCCGGAACACGCCGCCGATGTGGTCGCCGTGCTCGTGCGTCACCAGGATGCCGTCCAGCGACGAAGGTTCGATGCCGCGGCCGAGCAAGCGCCGCTCGACCTCCCGCAATCCGAACCCGCAGTCGATCATGACGCGGGTCACCGACGTCCCTTCCCTGGCCTCGACGACGAGGGCATTGCCCTCGCTGCCGCTGCCAAGACTCGTGTAGCGAATGGAACCCACCCTAGGAGGCCCACCCCCGGGCGGCCTTCGGCCGCTCACCCCCAAGGGGGCGGCGCAGGCGGACCGGCAAAGCCGGATCCGCTGCGCCCTGGGTCAGCAGGAACACATGGCGGTTGCCAACCATTACTTCAACTGGTTGGACAGGACGTTCAGGATGCGCCGGCCGGTGGGCGTGTTCTCGGGCGCGCCCTGCGCGTTCAGCACGGTGACCTGGGTCCGGTCGTTGGACGTGACCAGTTTCACGCGGTACTGCGGACGAGTCTCGGGCTTGTCGCCGCCACGGCCGAACAGGCGGCCGAAGAAGCCCGGCTTGCTGTCGGAGTTGGCCGCGTCGGTATCGACGTAGCGCACGTAGTAGACGCCTTCGGCGCGGTTGCGGTCCTCGACCGTGAAACCGCCACGGTCCAGCGCCAGGCCCACGCGGCGCCAGGCACGATCGAAGGGCTCGGCGATCTGCAGCGCGCCGGAGTCGCCCGAACCGGACACCAATTGCGGCGCGGCGCCAGCGGCCACCGGCGTGGCATTGGCCACCGCCACCTTGGCCCGATCGAAATCGGCGCCCAGGCGGATCATCAGGCGGCTCAGCATCTCCGCCTCCAGGCCCGGGTCGTTGGGACGAGTGGTCCAGGTGGTCTGGCTCTTCTCGGCGCCGGTCAGCACCTCGACCGCGCCCCGATGGCTGATATAGATCTCGGTGCTGTTGCCCACGCGCTCCAGGCGGGTGCGGAACATGTCGCGCTCGCCGGTCGACCACAGCGAGTCGAAGACCTTGCCGACGGTGTTGCGGATGAAGTCCTGCGGGATCTTCGCCCGGTTCTCGGCCCAGTCGGTTTCCATCACGCCGGCCTGGGGCAGGTCTTCGCGCATCAGGAAGCCCAGGTCCTGCCAGAACTGGCGCACCACGGGATAGAGCTGCTCGGGCGAACGGTCGATGACCACCAGCCAGCGCTGGTCGCCGTCGCGTTCGACGCGCATGTCCGAACGCTCGGGCAGCACGTTGCTGGCGGCTGGCCTGGTCTCGGGCTGGACCGTCGAGTAGCTGGAGAAAGTCGCGGTCGAGGGCGCCGGCGGCGTCGACCCGGAAGACGTCTGGCTGGGTACCTGGAACCGGTTGTCGGTGGGAAGCTGGGTCAGATCGGGAGGCACTTCCAGCTTGGCCGTGGCCGGCTTGGATGCGCTCTTGTAGTCAATGGACTCTTCCTTGCCCAGCAACTGGTTGACGCTGCTGCAACCCGCGAACAGCGCGGACAGGGAAACCAGCACCGGCAGGACCGCCAGGCGCGGAAAACTCATACGAACTGCGTTCATTGATGGGTAACTCCTGAAGCCACCGCCGGCCCATGCTGGGTCCGGCGGGTCATGTCGGGACAAAACATGGGGGGCGTGTGGGGTTCAGATTTCGACGCCGGCCGCCTGGAGCGCCTCGCGCACCGCGGCATGATGCTGCGCGCCGAGTTCGGTCATGGGCAGGCGGTATCCCAGCGCCATGCGTCCCATCCGGGACAGGGCCCACTTGACGGGGATGGGATTGGGTTCGAGGAAAAGGTTGCGGTTCAACAGTGCCAGACGCTGGTTGATCCGGGCAGCCAGTCGGGCATCGCCGGCCACCGCAGCCACGCACAGCTCGTGCATCAGGCGGGGCGTGACGTTGGCGGTGACCGAGATGTTGCCACGCGCGCCCAGCAGCATCAGCGCCGCCGCGGTGGGATCATCGCCGCTGTAGACCGCGAAGCTGTCGGGCAACTGGCCAAGCAGCAGCGCGCCCCGGCCGATGTCGCCGGTGGCGTCCTTCAGCCCGATGATGCCGGGCACCTGCGCGAGGCGCACCGTGGTCTCGCCCGCCATGTCGCAGCCGGTGCGGCCCGGCACGTTGTACAGGATCATCGGCAGGTCCACCGCCTCGGCGATGGTCTTGAAATGCCGATACAGGCCTTCCTGGGTGGGACGGTTGTAGTAGGGCACCACCGACAGGCCGGCGTCGGCGCCGACCTTCTTGGCGGCCTCGGTCAGCTCGATGGCTTCCGCCGTGGAGTTGGCGCCCGTGCCGGCAATGACCGGAGCCCGGCCCGCCACGTGCTGGACGGCGAAGCGGATCAGTTCGACATGCTCGTCCACCGACACGGTGGGCGATTCGCCCGTCGTTCCCACCACCACGAAGCCGTCGGTGCCCTCAGCCAGATGCCAGTCGAGCAAGGCCCGGAAGGCCTCGAAATCGAGCTTCCCGTCTGGCTGCATCGGAGTGACGATTGCGACGATGCTGCCTTCAATAGGAGTGCGAGATGTGGTTGCCATACGCTGCCAGGGTGGCCCGAAACGGGACGACGAAATGGGAAATCAATGGAGTATACCGCCTGTAGCCGCTCTCCCCCTACGCGCTTCGCGCGCCCCCCAGGGGGCGATGCGGGTGGACCGGCGGAGCCGGATCCTCCGCATCCTGGATCTAGTACGAATCAAGCAATTCGTACCAATCCCAGGAAACCGCGGATCCGGCTTTGCCGGTCCGCTGGTTTCGCCCCCTGGGGGGCGCGCGAAGCGCGTAGGGGGGGTCAAATGAACAATCTGACGATGGCGTCGCCCAGGGCCAGCATGGGCTGGACCAGGAAGCCCAGCATGCCGGTCATCAGCAGCACGATCAGGATCATCATGCCGTAGGGTTCGATCTTGGAATATTTCCAGGCCAGGCCGTGGGGCAGCAGGCTGAAGACGATGCGGCCACCGTCGAGCGGCGGAATGGGCAACAGGTTCAGGGCCATCAGCATCAGGTTGACCTGCACGCCCGCCACCGCCATGGCGACGAAGAAGGTTTCGTTCACGCCGGACTGGACCATGAGCTTGAGGCCGACCGCCCAGATGATGGCCATGACGAGGTTGATGCCGGGGCCGGCGGCGGCCACCCAGAGCATGTCCTGCTTGGGCCGGCGCAGGCGGCTGAAATCGACGGGCACCGGCTTGGCCCAGCCGAACAGCAGGCCCGCCCCGCCCAGCAGCTTGCTGGTCAGGAGGATGACCGCCGGCACCAGCAGGGTGCCGACCGGATCGATGTGCTTGATCGGATTGAGCGTCACGCGTCCGGCCTGGGTGGCCGTGTCGTCCCCGAACATGCGCGCCACGTATCCGTGGGCGGCTTCGTGCAGGGTGATGGCGAAGATCAACGGGATCGCATAGACCGCGATTGTCTGAATGATGGAATCCATCGCGGCATTGTAGCGGCAGAGCATGGCCGTCCACAGACGGCGGCGTGCATTTCCGCCCCCGGGATTACGCCGTGATGCCCAGCGTGGCGGGATCGCCGCGTCCGCGGCGCAGGACCTCGGGCTCCGCGCCGGTCAGGTCCACCACGGTCGTCGGCTCGAAGGGACAGGCGCCCCCGTCGACCACCGCCGCCAGCTCATGCTCGTAACGTTCGCGGATCTGCTCGGCGTCGTTGAGCGGCTCATCCTCGTTCGCGGGAATCAGCGTGCTGGACAGCAGCGGCGCGCCCATTTCCTCCAGCAGGCTGAGCGCGATCGGGTGATCCGGCACGCGTATGCCTATGGTCTTGCGCGAAGGATGGGACAGCCGGCGCGGCACCTCGCGCGTGGCCTCGAGGATGAAGGTCCACGGCCCGGGAGTCGCCGCCTTCAGCAAGCGGTATTGCTGGTTGTCGACGTGGGCGAACTGGCCGATCTCGGCCAGGTCCCGGCACAGCACGGTCAGGTGGTGCCGCTCGTCCACGCCCCGCAGCCGCCGAAGCGCCTCGGCCGCATGCTTGTCGTCCAGCGGCGCCACGAGGGCGTAGCTGGAGTCGGTGGGAATGGCCACCAGCCCGCCGGCCCGGATCAACTGGACCGCCTGCTTGAGCAGGCGCAGTTGGGGATTTTGAGGATGAACCGAAAAAAACTGTGCCACGTCGACGGACCCTTGCAAACATCGACCACGCCCGGAAACCGTCCGGGCCCCCTTCCGCCGGCGCTGGCCGGCCGCTTACTCGGCGGCCAGCGCGCGCAGCTCGGCGACCAGCTTGTCCAGCGCGGCATCGCGGCCGGCGGCATCGGCGAAGCCGGAACCACGCGCGACCACCGCGCCTCCCAGTTCCAGCACATAGGAATCCCCTTCCGCCCGGATCATCCGGACCGGATCGGCCAAGGCGCGCAGTTGCTTGATGACCGCTCCGGCGGCCTGCGCGTCCGCGTGGGCTTCGGACAACAGCAGATCCTGCCCGTCGGCCGCCAGGAAGCGGAAGCGGAAGCGGCCGCCATCGTCGCGGAAACTGACGAAGCGGGCCTGCTTGCCAGCCTTCTTCTTGGCGGACTGCGCGGGAGAAGTCGCGCGCGGGGTATCCAGCCCCACGGCGGCCCGCAGTTCGGCAAGGAACGGTCCGCCGATGGCGCGCGCCTTGCGCGCCCCGTCCAGCAGGATGTCCTCGATGTCGTCCGGCCTGGCCATCAGGATGTCGTAGCGCTCGCGCATCGGCCCGACTTCGCGCTCGATGCGCTCGTACAGCGCCTGCTTGGCATCGCCCCAGCCCATGCCCTCTTCCAGCGAGCGTCGGAACGCGGCGGCTTCGCCGTCGGCGGCGAAGGCCCGGTAGATCGTGTAGAGCTGCGAATTGTCCGGATCCTTGGGCTCGCCCGGCAGGCGCGAATCGGTCACGATGCGGCCGATGGCGTCGCGCAGGTGCCTGGCCCCGCCCTCGAACAGCGGAATGGTGTTGTTGTAGCTCTTGGACATCTTGCGTCCGTCCAGGCCCGGCAGGGTGGCCACCGCCTCGTCGATCTGCGCCTCGGGCAGCACGAACAGTTCGCGGCCGCCGCCGTACAGGTGGCTGAACCGCTGGGCGATGTCGCGCGCCATCTCGATATGCTGGATCTGGTCGCGGCCCACCGGCACGCGGTGGGCGTTGAACAGCAGGATGTCGGCCGCCATCAGCACGGGATACGAGAACAATCCCATCGTGACGCCGGCGTCCGGATCCTCGTTCTCGGCCACGTTCTGGTCCACCGCCGCCTTGTAGGCATGGGCGCGGTTCATCAGGCCCTTGGCCGTGACGCAGGTCAGCAGCCAGCACAGTTGGGGGATCTCGGGCAGGTCGGACTGCCGGTAGAAGGTGACCCGCTCGGGGTCCAGCCCGGCGGCCAGCCACGTCGCGGCGATCTGCAGGCGCGAGCGCTGCAGGCGCGCGGGATCCTCGCACTTGATGAGCGCGTGGTAGTCGGCCATGAAGAAGAAGGCATCGTTGTCGTCGTTGCGGCTCGCCTGGACGGCGGGGCGGATGGCGCCCACGTAGTTGCCCAGGTGGGGCGTGCCGGTGGTGGTGATGCCGGTAAGGATGCGGGTTCTCATGGGTCGGAGCGCGACAAGCGGAAAGATCGGACGTAGAGCCGCAGTGTACCTCCCGTGCAAGGCGCCCGCCCGGCCATGGCGGATAATGGCGGATTGCCTTTTACCTTCCCAGGCCGGTCATGTCTTCGATTACGTTCACGCTCACGGGCGAGTTTGTGCCATTGTGCGATTTGCTCAAGCTCACGGGGCTTGCCGACTCGGGAGGCGCGGGGAAGGCGCTGGTCGCGGCGGGGATGGTGAAGGTGGATGGCAAGGTGGAGTTGCGCAAGACCTGCAAGATACGGGCCGGGCAGGTCGTGGCAATGGACGGGACGCGGATACTGGTTCGGAACTGATCGCCGGCCTTGGCAGCGCCTGGCGTTCCGAACACGGCCGTTTGGGCGCCCTCCGCTCCACCCCGCTCAGTGCGCCTGTTCCCACGTGTAGCCCGAGCCCACCTCGGCCACCAGCGGCACCTTCAGTTCGGCCACGTTGCACATCATCTCGGGCAGGCGACGGGCGACGATCTCGCTTTCCTCGCGCGGGACTTCCAGGACCAGTTCGTCGTGCACCTGCATGACCAGGCGCGCGCCCAGCCGATCGGCGTCCAGCCAGTCCTGCACGGCGACCATGGCCATCTTGATGAGGTCGGCCGCGGTGCCCTGCATGGGGGCGTTGATGGCGGCGCGTTCGGCGGCCTGGCGGCGGGGGCCGCTGCCGCCCCGGATTTCGGGCAGCCACAGGCGGCGGCCGAAGACGGTTTCGACGTAGCCTCGCTCCCGCGCCTGTTCGCGCGTGTCGTCCATGTAGCGCGCGACGCCGGGGTAGCGGGCGAAATAGCGGTCGATATAGTGCTTGGCCGCGTCGCGCGTGATGCCGAGGTTGCCGGCCAGGCCGAAGGCGCTCATGCCGTAGATGAGGCCGAAGTTGATGACCTTGGCGTAACGGCGCTGCTCGGCGTTGACCGCTTCGGGCTGGACGGCGAAGATCTCGGCCGCGGTGGCGCGATGGATGTCCTCGCCGCGCGCGAAGGCCGCCAGCAGGTTTTCGTCGCCGGAGATGTGGGCCATGATGCGCAGTTCGATCTGCGAGTAATCGGCCGACATGATCAGGTTGCCCGGATCGGCCACGAAGGCCTCGCGCACGCGCCGGCCCTCGGGTGTACGCACCGGGATGTTCTGCAGATTGGGATCGCTGGAGGCCAGCCGCCCCGTGACCACCGCTGCCTGGGCGTAGCTGGTGTGCACGCGCCGGGTCCGGGCGTTGATCATCTTGGGCAGCTTGTCGGTATAGGTGGACTTGAGCTTGGCCAGGCCGCGGTAGCTCAGCAATGCCTGCGGCAGCGGGTAGTCCTCGGCCAGCTTGCTCAGCACGTCCTCGTCGGTGGACGGCGCGCCGCCCGCGGTCTTCTTGACCACCGGCAACTGCAGCTTGCCGAACAGGATCTCGCCCAGTTGCTTGGGCGAGTTCAGGTTGAAGGGCTGCCCCGCCAGCTCATAGGCGCGCTGTTCGAGCACCAGTAGTTCCTGGCCGATGGCATGGCTCTGCCGGCCCAGTTCTTCCGGATCGATGCGCACGCCGTTGCGCTCGACGACGGTCAGCACGCGCGACACGGGCAGTTCGATGGCATAGATGCGCGCCAGGCCGGCGTCCGCCTCGATGCGCGGGTACAGCGTGGCATGCAGCTGGAGCGTGTAGTCGACGTCTTCGCAGGCATACCGGGTGGCCACGTCGATGGCCACCTCGTCGAAGCAGATCTGGTTGACGCCCTTGCCGCATACGTCGACGAAGGACAGGCCCTTGCGCCCCAGCCAGCGCTGCGACAGGTCGTCCAGCGACACGCTGCGATGCGATTCCAGCACATAGGCTTCGAGCATGGTGTCATGCGCCACGCCGCGCAGCGCCACGCCGGCGTTGGCGAAGACGTGCGTATCGTACTTGGCGTTGTGCAGCAGCTTGGCGGCGTCGGCATTCTCCAGCCAGGGCGCCAGGCGCGCCAGCACTTCGTCCTTGGGTAGTTGCTCGCCGGCGTCCGGATGCCGGTGGGCCAGCGGGATGTAGCAGGCCTCGCCCGGCCTGACCGCGATGGACAGGCCCACCAGGCGGGCTTCCATTTCCACCAGCGAATCGGTCTCGGTGTCCAGGGCGACCAGCGGCGCCGCCTGGATGGCGGCCAGCCAGCGGTCGAAGGCGGCCCAGTCGCTGACCGTCTCGTAGCTCACCGTTTCCGGCGCGGCCGGCGCGTCGACCTGCACGCGCGAATCGCCCTCGGGAATGCGCGACTCGTCGCCCGTCAGCTCGCGCAGCCAAGTGCGAAAACCGTAGCGCTCGTACATGACCTCGAGCTTCTCGCGGTCCACTTCGCGCATGGTGAGCGCGTCCAGGCCGGGAATGTGCGCGCTCAGGTCGCAATCGGTGCGGATGGTGATCAGGGAACGCGTCAGCTCGAAATTCGGGATCGCCGCGCGCAGGTTGGTCCCCGCCACGCCCTTGACGGTCTCGGCCTGCGCCACCAGCGCCTCCAACGTGCCATACTGGGCGAGCCACTTGGCCGCCGTCTTGGGCCCGACCTTTTCCACGCCGGGTACGTTGTCGACCGAATCGCCGATCAGCATCAGGTAATCCACGATGCGCTCGGGCGGTACGCCGAACTTCTTCAGCACGCCGTCGGCATCCAGCGTCTCGGCAGTCATGGTGTTGACCAGCGTCACGTGGTCATTGACCAGTTGCGCCATGTCCTTGTCGCCGGTGGAGACGACGCTATGTATGCCCTGCCCCGCGGCCTGGAGGGCCAGGGTGCCGATGACGTCGTCGGCCTCGACCCCCTCGATGGCGAAGACCGGCCAGCCCTGGGCGCGTATGGCCTCGACAATCGGCCCGACCTGGCGCGCCAGGTCTTCCGGCATGCTGGCGCGGGTGGCCTTGTACTCGGGATAGAGGTCGTCGCGGAAAGTCTTGCCCGGCGCATCGAAAATGCAGGCGAGGTAGTCTGCCTTATGATCGTTCAGTGCGCGGCGCAGCATATTCAGCACGCCGTACAGCGCCCCGGTCGGTTCTCCTTGCGCGTTGCGCAGGTCCGGCAGGGCGTGGTATGCGCGATAGAGGTAGCTGGACCCGTCCACCAACAGCAACGTCTTGATCATGATCAAACACAGAGAAATCGAAATAGGCAAGGAAACCCACGACAGCTCCCGGGACAGCGAGAACGTTCCGAAGAAACCCGGACGCATCCCCGGCCTGCGGGACGTGGTGAGCGTGGAACGCGCCACCGCCACCAAGGCACGCGAGTCATGGCATGTCCTGGGGATTATGTCAGAGTTCTTCGAGGCGTCCGAACGCCTCGCGCAGATCCGGCCGGCGGTCAGCATTTTCGGCAGCGCCCGCATCCCCGCCGACGACCCCCGCTACCAAATGGCCGAGCTGATCGCCCGCAAGCTGTCCGAGGCGGGCTTCTCCGTCATTTCGGGCGGTGGCCCCGGCATCATGGAAGCGGCCAACAAAGGCGCCTACGAGGGCCCCAGCCCCAGTGTCGGGCTGAACATCGAACTGCCGCACGAGCAGTCGAACAACGCCTACCAGAACATCAGCCTGTTCTTCCGCCACTTCTTCCCGCGCAAGGTGGCCTTCGTCAAGTTCACCTCGGCCTATGTGGTGCTGCCGGGCGGCTACGGCACGCTGGACGAACTGTTCGAGGCGCTGACGCTGGTGCAGACCAACAAGAGCCGGAAGATGCCCATCATCCTGGTCGGTTCCGAGTACTGGCGGGGCCTGGTGGACTGGATCCGCGCCCAGCCGCTGGCGCAGGGCCTGATATCGCCGGACGACCCCGACCTGCTGCAGGTCATCGACGATCCCCAGGCGATCGTCGATGCCATCTTCGATTTCTACCAGCACGAAGGGTTCACCCAGTCCGCGGGCGAGCGCGAGCGGCTGTTGAACCTGTAGCGTCTGCGACGAGCGGGCCGGCGGCGGGGACGATGACGCTAGAATGCGGGTAAATCGTCGATCCCCGCCCTCATCCCGCTTATCCATGGCCGTCTTCACCCCCGTCACCGAAACGGATGCCCGCGACCTGCTTGCCGACTATACGCTGGGCGAGCTGCGCGCCCTGCGCGGCATCCCGTCCGGCATCGAGAACACCAATTATTTCCTCACGACCAGCCAGGGCGAATATGTGCTGACGCTGTTCGAGCGCCTGACGCGCGAACAATTGCCGTTCTACATCGACCTGATGACCCACCTGGCGGAACACGGGATACCCGTCCCCCATCCCCAGGCCGCGCACGACGGACGCCGGCTGGCCGAGCTGAACGGCAAGCCCTGCACCATCGCCACCCTGCTGCCGGGCAAATGCGAGATGTCGCCGCTGCCCGCCCATTGCGAGCAGGTCGGCGCCACGCTCGCCCGCATGCACCTGGCCGGACGCGGCTTCCCGTCGGTGCAACCCAATCTGCTCGGACTCGCCTGGTGGCAGGAGACCGCGCCCGTCGTCGCCCCCTACCTGGATCCGGGCACCGCCGCCATCCTGCGCGACGAGATCGATGTCCAGACGGCCTTCGCCCAGACCGCGGCCTACCACGAGCTGCCTCGGGGCCCGGCGCACTGCGACCTGTTCCGCGACAACGTCCTGTTCGCCGGCACGCGTGACGCGCCCGTGCTGGGCGGCTTCATCGATTTCTACTTCGCCGGCTGCGATACCTGGCTGTTCGATCTGGCGGTATGCGCCAACGACTGGTGCATCGCCCACGCCAGCGGCGCCTTCCAGCCCGAGCTTGCCCAGGCGCTGCTGAGCGCCTACGACCAGGTGCGGCCGCTGACGGACGGGGAACGCGCCTCGTGGCGCACCGTGCTGCGGGCCGCCGCGCTGCGTTTCTGGATGTCCCGGTTGCGCGATTTCCACCTGCCGCGCCCGGCGCAGACCCTGACGCCGCACGACCCCACTCATTTCGAACGCATCCTGCGCCTGCGGCGCGACGGCGATCTTTTTCCGCTTCCCTGAACCATGACACATCTTTCCTACCGGCGCGCGCCGACAAGGGCCCGCGCACGCATCCAGAACCAGCAGGGAGGCCGCTGATGCAAGCCGCCTCCCTGGCACCCGGCGCTGGCTGGCAATGGGTGCGCGACGGACTCGCCCTGTTCCGCCTCCAGCCCATGGCGATGTTTACCTGGGCCCTGACCGTCGGTTTCATGGTCCTGGTGGCCAGTATCCTCGCTCCCATCGGCCCCCTGCTGTTCGTCGCCGGCATGCCGGCGATCACCGTCATGACCCTGGAGGCCTGCCGCGCCATCGAACAGGGCCACACGGTGCTGCCCCTGCGCCTGTTCGGGGTGCTCAAGGCGCCGGGCCTGTTCAAGAAGCTCGCGGCGATGGGCGTCCTATACGTGGCCGCCGTGCTGGTGGCGGGCCTGGCCGCCTTCCTGCCTTTCGCCGACGGCCTGAGCGAGGCGATGTCCGGGCTGTCATCCGACGACGTGGGCGCGGTGCTGGCGGCCATGCGTGCCCCCATCGCCTTGTTCGGCATCTTCTACGTGATCATCGCGGGGCTGTTCTGGCATGCGCCGGCGCTGGTGGCCTGGCACCGGCTGGGTATCCGCAAGGCCTTGTTCTTTTCCGGCATCGCGTGCTGGCGCAACAAGGGGGCGTTCCTCATGTATGGCGCGACCTGGCTGCTCGTCGTCCTGGCGCTGGAACTGGGCGGCAGCCTGCTTGAAGCCGTCGGCATGTCGCCGACGATTTCCGGCCTGATCCAGATGCCCTTCAATTTTGCCGCCGCCGCGGTGCTGTATTGCAGTTTTTATCCGACCTACACCAGCGTATTCGGACCCCCTCCCGCCCCGGCGCCCGGTAATGGTTCCTGAACGATTTTCCCAGGTATTTTCTCAGTGAAAACCCGGGACTTTACCCACACCGCCGGCATTTTCCGGTTCAATCCGGCAAACGCGGTTGACGGGCCCAACGATAGCCCGTATAACGGCGGGGCATGATTTTCAAGAGTACGAGTTGCTGTACAAAATCGCTTACCACTGCGGTACGGTTGTTCATGGTCTCCATCCTTGATT
>Ga0182736_1001528_pt1 | contig 22038 bp, 25 predicted proteins | sample eDN5th30CKraftBY_FD_128882 | JGI IMG/M metagenome (GOLD analysis project Ga0182736, IMG submission 128882) | Enriched backyard soil microbial communities from Emeryville, California, USA - eDNA 5th pass 30_C Kraft BY (version 2) (version 2) | ecosystem: Environmental > Terrestrial > Soil >... | reverse complement strand
CGTGGGACCCGTTCGTGCGGACCCAGCGCCTGCTCGACGGGGCCGCGCGGCCGGGCAAGGGCGTCCGCACCGAGACGCGGTCGCGCCACCACCTCACGATGGTCAGCGAGTACACGTCGTTCCGTCCGCCGACCCAGGTCGGCATGAAGATGGTGCGCGGACCGTGGTTCTTCGCCGCCTTCGGCGGCGGCTGGTCGTTCAAGGCGCTCGACGACGAGCGGACCGAGGCGACCTGGCGCTACACGTTCACGATCCGCCCGTCGTGGCTCGCGCCGATCGCCGACCGCATCGGCCAGGCCTACCTGCGCCGCGACATCCAGCGCCGCCTCGCCGCGTTCGCACGCGGGTGCGCGGACCGCGAGCTGCTCGAGCGGGCCGTCGCGGCCTTCGACGGTCCGTAGCGAGCGCCGTTCGCCTCGCGGTCGGCGAGTCGGCCTGCTCCCGCGTCGTCCAGCAGCGCGAGAGCAGGCGTCCCCGCCACGTGGCGACCACACCGGGGGGGGTGAGGTGAGCCGCCCAGGTCAGGAGGGCGGGACGCTGAGCGCCTCCGCGTTCGTGCGCATGATCTGATGGATCTCGTCGTCGCTGAAGCCCGAGAGGTCGTCGACGAACGACTTGGGGTCGGCGAGACCTTCGGCGTGGGGCCAGTCCGAGCCGAACAGCACGTGCCCGGAGCCGATGGCGTCGGCCAGGTGGCGGATGTCGTCCTCGTAGTACGGGGCGACCCAGACGTTGCTGCGCAGCCGTTCGACCGGATCGACCGTGAACGCGCCCGGGGTCATCGAGTGGGCCTTGGCCAGCTTCTTGATGAGCGGGTGGACCCACTCCGAGCCGCTCTCGATGGTGGCGACGCGCAACGACGGGAAGCGGTCGAACACGCCGTGGCAGATGAGGGCGGCGATGGTGTCGGAGATCGCCCGGTCCGACGTCAAGATCCCGTAGAGCGGGGTGCGGCGGAACGCCTCGAACTCGGCCGACTCGCCCCAGTCGACGACGTAGCGGCCGTAGCCCGCCTCGCCCGAGTGGTAGGCGACGGTCACGCCGGCATCGGCGAGGACCGCCCACATCGGGTCGTAGAGCGGATCACCCGGGGAGCGGCCGCCGGACGGGTGCATGATCGGGCCGGCCCGCATGACGACGACGCGGCAGCCCTGCTCGACTGCCCACCGGGCCTCGTCGAGCGCCTGGTCCGGGTCGAGGAGCGTCAGGTACGGAGCGCCGAAGATGCGGTCCTGGAAGTGGAGGCCCCAGTCCTCGTCGACCCAACGGTTGAAGGCTCGGAAGGCGGCGTGGGCGGCGTCGGGGTCGGCGACGAGTGCCTCCTCCATGCCGACGCCGAGCGTCGGGAACATGAAGCAGCCGGTGATCCCCTGCTGGTCCATGACGGCGATGCGGGCGTCGCGGTCGCGGTAGGCGGGGCTGATCGGCTCGAGCTGGCCGAAGGCGCCGCGGATGTCGTCGGCCGGCGAGCGGCCGCGGAAGTAGTCGTCGAGGCAGCCGGGTCGGGCCACCGGGTCGAACTGCGGGTTCGGGATGAACCGGTTGATGCGCCCCGCCACGACCAGCCGCCGGCGGCCGTCGACGTCGGCCCACTGCATCGCCCGCTTCTGCATGCGCGGGTCGAGGTGCCGGGTGAAGGCGTCGGGCGCCTCGTAGTAGTGGTTGTCGGCGTCGAAGACGTCGAAGTCGACCGTGCCCATCACTGCCCCTGACTGCTGGCGGAAGACGACCAAACGAGAACGTGTTCTCGTTTTCAACCTACCGCCGATCAGCCCGCTCCGCTCGTCCCGCCGCGCCGGCGACCGTGGGCCTACGATCACCCCGCCACCCACCCCGAGGAGCCTTCGATGTCCAAGCGCCTGCTCATCGCCCTGCTCGCCGTCATCGCCGCGGCGTTCGCCCTGTCCGCCTGCGGCAGCAGTTCGGCCGACAGCGACAAGGCCAAGGTCGAGGACGAAGCCGACCAGGCCGAGGCGCAGGCGGACCAGGGTGACGGGACCGACGGCGAGAAGCCCAAGGACGAGGCCGAGGCGAACGAGGCCGCGAGCTGCGACGGCTACACCGCTGGCGAAGACGACGTCATCCGCACGTTCTGCAACGGCTCGGCCAAGGTCGAGCTCACCGTCGGCGGCAACGACTACACGCTCACCGGCGGCGAGTGCGCCACCCAGGGCGGCTACTTCGCCGTGAACATCGGCGTCGTCACCGGCCCCGACTTCACCGGCTCGAAGCCCGACTACTTCGGCTCGAACATGCCCGAGGCCGATGGCGACTTCGGCGACGGCGACCAGGCGTTCGCCACCTTCGCCGTGGACGGCCAGGAGTACTCGGTGCCCAACACCACCGGCAGCCACGACGCCGACGGCGCCACGTTCTCCGGCAAGACCATGGACGGCGGCATCGAGGTCACCGGCACCGTCACCTGCTGAGCGCTCCTCCGCGTCGGCCCGGGCGACGGGCCCGACGCCGAAACGTGAGCCGACCTCGGACGGACCGCTAATCTGACGGACCGTCAGATTCGACAGCCCGAGGTCACCATGTCTTCCAGCACCGGCCCCCTCGCGGGCGTCCGCATCATCGAGAGCTCGATGCTCGGCCCCGCCGCCATCACGACCCAGCTCGCCGACCTCGGCGCCGAGGTCATCAAGGTCGAGGCGCCCTCGGGCGACTACATCCGCCAGATGACGTGGCCCATCGTCGAGGGCGTCTCGCTGATGCACCTCCACCTCAACCGGGGCAAGAAGTCGATCACCCTCGACCTCCGCACGCCCGAGGCCGTGCAGACCTACCTCGACCTCGTCCGCGACGCCGACGTCGTCATCGAGGCCATGCGCCCCGGCGGCCTCGAGCGCCGCGGCCTCGGGTACGACAAGCTCCGTGAGGTCAACCCGGCCATCGTGTTCTGCACCATCTCCGGGTACGGCATGACCGGCCCGTACGCCGAACTGCCCAGCCACGGCGTCGCCTACGACGTGTGGGCCGGCCTGGTGAAGCCCGAGATCACCGAAGACGGCTTCGCCGCCATCCCCGAGCACCCGTCGATGGGCATCCACGCCGGACCCCTGTTCGGTGCGCTCGGCGTGCTCGCCGGCGTCATCAAGGCCCGCACCACCGGCGAGGGCTGCCGCCTGGAGATCGCCCAGTCCGACGCCGCCGCGGCCATGGACTGGTACCGCTCCGAGAGCTGGAAGGCCTACGAGCGCCCCGAGGACGAGGTCACCGGCAACGCCTCGGACAACTACGTGCGCCGCGCCCCCGGCACCGCCGGCATGCGCGACGGCGTTCGTTACCAGTTCTACGAGGCCTCCGACGGCGGCTTCGTCCTGCTCCAGGCCTCCGAGCGCGAGTTCTGGGAGAACTTCTGCCGCGGCATCGGCCGGCCCGAGCTGTTCGAGCAGAACCCCGGCGCCAAGTTCGCCGACCACGCGGTGGGCAACGTCGAGCTCCGCCAGCAGCTCAAGGAGATCTTCCTGACCCGCCCGGCCAAGGACTGGGTGGACCTCGGCCTCGAGATCAACGTCCCGATCATCAACGTCAACACGCCGCAGACGCTGAAGGACGACCCGCAGTTCCAGGCCCGCTTCGAGTGGATCCCCGCCGAGCGCCTCGGCGCCGAACAGCAGCCGTCGCCGATCAAGTACCTGGACCTCGACATCCCGCTGCCCGAGAAGGCCCCCACCGTCGGCCAGCACACCGACGACGTCCTCCGCGACCTCCTCGGCAAGTCCGACGACGACATCGCCAAGCTCCGCGAGACCGGCGCCCTCGGCTGACCTGCGTCGACCCGGCCTCGGGTCGCCAGAGCACCCCTGAGGTGCCCAGGTGACCCGAGCCCGGTTTGCGAACAGGTGTTCGTTCCAGGGCGGTAGGGTGGCGGGGTGTCCACCCGCGTCGCTGCTCCGCCGTCGATGGACTGGCAGGCGTCGCTGTTCGGCGACGCCGAGCCCGCGCCCGACTGGTCGTTCGCGTCGGTCGAGCGGATCGACCTGGGCGACGGAGCCTGGGTCGACGTCGCCCAGGGGTGGATGAGCGGGGCCGACACCCTGTTCGAACGGCTCCTCGGCACGGTCGCCTGGCAGGAGCGCGAGGTGCCGATGTACGAGAAGGTCGTCCCCGAGCCCCGGCTCTCGCACTGGTGGGGCACCGACCGGGAGCACGCCTGGCCCGCCGAGGCCCGGGCCATGGCCCGCGCCCTCCACGGGCGCTACGGCGTCCGGTTCGACGCGCTCGGCGCCAACCTCTACCGGGACGGACGAGACAGCGTCGCCTGGCACGGCGACCGGGTGTACCGGGAGCAGGACACCGCGCTCGTGGCTGTGCTCAGCCTCGGCTGCCAGCGCCGCTTCCTGCTGCGGCCGAAGGGCGGCGGCGCCAGCGTCCGGCTGGATCCCGCGCCCGGCGACCTGCTCGTGATGGGCGGCACCTGCCAGCGCACCTGGCAGCACTGCGTGCCGAAGGCGGCCCGGGTGAGCGGGCCCCGCATCAGCGTATCGCTGCGCCACCGCCACGAACTGGGTCCCTCGGCACCCGACGACGCTGCGCGAGCATCGACGGCCGATGGATGAAGACCTGGACCACGACGGCGGCGGACGCGCCTGGCTGATCTTCGTCGCGGTCATCCTGATGACCGCCGCCGCCGGCGCCGCCGCCTGGTTCACGATGGGCGACGGCAGCTCCCGCGCCTCGGGCACCCCCGAGACCGCGGTCCTCGGCAAGCGCACCACGGCCAGCACCACCACCGCCGCACCGGCCACGACCTCGACGACGACGCCCGCGCCCACCTCGACCGCCCCGACCACTACGACCACCGCCCCCATCACGCCGACGGGCCGGTTCCTCGCCGCCGGCGGCACGAGCGAGGTCCGCGGCACCGGGACGGTGCACACCTACTCGGTCGAGGCCGAGGAGGGGTCGGGCGTCCACCCGGACGAGCTCGCCGCGATCGTCGACGTGATCCTCCTGGACCAGCGGGGCTGGACGGCGAAGGGCTACGCGTTCCAGCGGGTCCCGTCAGGCGGCTCGTTCACCATCAGCCTGGCCACACCGGACACGACGGACGCCATCTGCGCACCGCTCGACACGGCCGGGAGGTTCTCGTGCCACGAGGGTCACCGGGTCGTGCTCAACCTCACGCGCTGGAACGAGGGCACCACGGACCTGGCGCTCGACCTCAACGGCTACCGGGCCGAGGTCGTCAACCACGAGGTCGGCCACGAGCTCGGGCTGGACCACGTGGGCTGCGGCGGCGCCGGGCTCCACGCGCCGGTGATGATGCAGCAGAGCAAGGGCCTCGACGGGTGCGCGGCCAACCCGTGGCCGGCCCTCGACGGGACGCCCGCGGGCTGACGGTCAGGCAGCCGGCCTCGTGTAGATCGCGGCGCAGTCCGGGCAGGCGAAGAAGTCGTCCGGCTGGAACTCGAGGTTGGTGGCCCGGACGTGCGAGCGGGACAGCCCGCAGCAGGTCCGGGAGCGCAGGCCGATCGCATGGCGTCGGTGGTCCTGCAGGTCGTACGCACGGTGCAGGTGGATGTCCATGCCGCCGTCGTACTCCTCCGCGGCCGCGATGTCACCCGGAACGTGCGGTTCCGTAACCCCGGTCAGCCGGCGGCGGAGCGGCGGCGGCGGGTCTCGCCCTCGTAGACCGCCACGCACTCCTTGCAGGCGAAGAAGTCGTCGGCCACGAACTCCAGGGTCGTCGAGCGGACGTGGGACCGGGCCAGGCCGCAGAAGGTGCGGGACCGCAGCGCGAGGGCATGTCGACGGTTGTCGATCAGGTCGTAGGCACGGTTCACGGTGATCTCCATGCCTCCACGACTACCCCACCCGTCAGATACGTGTCAGATCGAGCGACCCCGCATCGAACGCCCGGCGAGCCGAGCGGTCAGGTCGTGCGGGCGTCGACGGCGGACTCGAACTCGTCGATGCGGTCGACGAGGACCTGGAGGCTGGCGGCCCAGAACGCCTGGTCGGCGACGTCGATGCCGAAGCGGGCGGCGAGGGTGGCCGCGTCGCCGAGGCCGGTGGCCGAGAGCAGGTCGTCGTACCCCGCCCGGAAGCGCTCGGGGTCGCGCTGGAACTCGGCGTAGAGGCCGATGCCGAACAGCAGCCCGAAGGTGTACGGCCAGTTGTAGTAGGCGGTGAAGTAGTGGCCCTTCACTGCCCACATGTCGGGGTGGCGCCACCGCGGGTCGACGCCGTCGCCGTACGCCTCGGCCTGGGCGTCGAGCATGAGCTCGCGCAGCCGGTCGACCGACAGCACGCCCTGCTCCCGCTCGGACGACAGCGCCCGCTCGAACAAGAAGCGGGAGTGGATGTCGACGACCACCTGGCACGCACCGGAGAGGTCGCCGTCGAGGAGGGCGAGGCGGCCCTCGGCGTCATCGCCGACGGCGGCCAGACCGGCCTGGACCATGATCGTCTCGCAGAAGATCGAGGCCGTCTCCGCCAGCGCCATCGGGGTGTTGCGCTGCATCGGCGTGCGGTCGCCGAGGTTGACGTTGTGGTACGCGTGGCCGAGCTCGTGGGCCAGGGTCTGCACCGAGTCGAAGCTGCCGTCGAAGTTGCACAGCACCCGGCTCACACCCTCGGCCACCGACATGCAGTAGGCGCCGCCGACCTTGCCGGCGCGGGGCTCGGCGTCGATCCACGCCTCCCCCACCGCCCGGTCCACCAACCCGGCGAGGCGGCCCGAGTAGGTGCCGAACGCCTCCTGGATCGCGGCGGTCGCCTCGGGCCAGGCGAAGCGCTTCGGGGTGCCGACCGGCGCGATCAGGTCCCACCACGGCAGCCCGTCCTCGTGGCCGAGGAGCCGGGCCTTCGCACGGAGGTAGCGGTGCCAGTGCGGGAGCGAGTCGATGACGGCGTCCTGCATGGCGGCGAGGATCTCCCGGCTCACGCCGTTGGTCTCCAGCGCCGGGTCGAGCGAGTCGGTCCACCCCCGGCGCCGGTTCAAGACGTTGGCCTCGCCCTTGAACGCGTTGAGGGCGGTGGCGAGCGGGACGGTGACCGTGTCCCAGGCCGCCAGCTCGGCGTGGAACGCCGCCTCGCGACGAGCCGGATCGGGGTCGGTGGCCAGCCCGCGCACCATGCTCATGGGCAGGTCCTCGCCCTCGACGTTCGCCGTGAGCCGGGCGGTGAGGTCGGCGTGGAGCTTGGCCCACGCCCGTCCACCCGTGAGGGCCAGCTCGGCGGCGAGGTCCTCCTGCTCCTCGGACATCTGGTGCTTGGCGCCGTCGGCCCCCTTCCGCAGGGCGTAGGCGTGGTCGGCGGCGGTGGTGCTGCGGGCGCCGAGCGCATCGAGGTCCACCCGGGCGAGCCAGGCGTCGAAGCGGCCGTCGAGCGTGGCGAAGGGCGCGACGCTCGCCTGGTAGCGGCTCAGGGCACCGGCCGCGGTGGCGTCACGGGCGTCGGTGGTGGTGTGGCCGTAGAGGTACGAGCCGATCCTCCGCATGTTGGTGAGGAGGCGGTTGAACGCGTCGATCGCCTCGTCGGCCGCCGCCACGACCTCGTCGGTCACCTCGAGCGGTTCGCCGCCGCGGATGCCGAGCTCGTCGAACCGGCGCTGCAGCCGACCCACCTCGGCGCCCACCTCCTCGTTGAGCGCCAGGAACTCCCGCGACTCGATCGACGGGAAGAACGGCGTGAGATCCCAGTGCGGCAGCTCGCCAGCGGTGTCGGTCGGCGCAGGCTCGGTGGTCGTCATCGCCCCATGATGCCCGCACCACCCGCCCACCCCCCTCCGAACTTCGTATGGCGGAGCGCCCCGACCGGCGTCCTCGCATACGAAGTTCGCCGTGGGTTGCCGCCCGCGTCCGAACTTCGTATGGCAGAGCCCCCGAACCGGCGTCCTCGCATACGAAGTTCGCCCGGGTGGTAGGGGTCGGGTCAGAAGCCGCCGTAGGGGACGGTGATGACCTCGAGGTAGTGGCCGTCGTTGCTGAGGAAGTACACGCCGCGGCCGCCGTCGTGGGTGTTGATCTGGTGCGGGAGGTGCTGGTGCGGGTCGGCCCAGTGGTCGAGCCCCCGGCTGGTGATGCGGTCGTACACCTCGGTGAAGCGGTTCTCGTCGATGAGGAACGCGTAGTGGATCGGCACGATCTCGTCGCCCGGTGCCACCGATGCGAAGTCGAGCGACACCCCGTTGTCGAGGTCGACCTGCCAGAACGGCCCGAACGAGAACGGCTCGCCCAGCCCGAGCACCTCCGCCAGCCACGCCGCCGACGCCTTCGCATCGACCGCACCCACCACGGTGTGGTTCAGCTGCACGCCCATGCGCCGCAGGGTACCGACCCCCACCCCTCGGCGGTCGGTTCGGGGCGGGGTCAGGCGTCGAGGTCGCCGACGTCGTCGGGGACGTCGACGGCGTGCTGCTGGAGGGCTTCGAGCGGGACGAGCTCGAGGACCTTCTCGTTGGTGGAGGCGAGCACGACGGGGGCGGCGACGCCGTCGTTGAAGGCGATGGCCCAGTTCCGGGCGGTGACGCACCAGCGGTCGCCGGGGACCAGGCCGGGGAACCGGTACTGCGGCATCGGGGTCGACAGGTCGTTGCCGATGGAGCGCTGGTGGGCCAGGAACTCGGCGGTGACGACGGCGCAGATGGTGTGGCTGCCGATGTCCTCGGGGCCGGTGGCGCAGCACCCGTCGCGGAAGAACCCGGTCATCGGATCGGTGCCGCAGGGTTCGAGCTCGCCACCCAGGACGTTGCGTTCGGCCATGGGCCGATCTTCGCAGGTCGAACCCGGAGATGAAACGCGAATCAGCATTTGCTATTGTGGCACCATGATCGATCTCGACGAGTACCGCTCCTGGGACGCGGTGGCCATGGCCGAGCTGGTGCGCTCGGGCGCGGTGACCGCCGACGAACTGGAGGAGGCCAGCCGCGCCCTCCTCGCCTCGACCGCCGACCTGAACGCCGTCGGCGCGGTCGCCGACCCGGCGGTCGCAGCGCCAGCCGCCGACGACGACGCGCCGTTCGCCGGCGTGCCGTTCGCGGTGAAGGAGCTCCTCGCCGTGCCCGGCCTGCCGTGGACCATGGGCTCGCGCCTGATGGCCCACGCCGAAGCGGGCCCACCCTCGCCGTACCTCGAGCGGCTGCTGGAGGCCGGGCTCCGGATCGTGTGCGCCACCACCAGCTCCGAGTTCGGGCTCCTCGGCAGCACCGAGACCCTGCTCCACGGGGCGACGCACAACCCGTGGGGCGAGGGCCTGTCCGCCGGCGGCTCTTCGGGCGGGTCGGCGGCGCTCGTCGCAGCCGGTGCCGTGCCGATGGCGCACGCCAACGACGCAGGCGGCTCCATCCGGTACCCGGCGTCGATGACCGGCCTGTTCGGCTTCAAGCCATCGGCCCACCGGACGGAGCCGGTCGGACCGGACCTCGGCGGCCTCATCTCGCTCGTCCACGAGCACGCCGTCACCCGCACGGTGCGAGACAGCGCCGCGCTCCTGGCGGCTACCGAGCGACGAGGACCCGGCGCCGTCCACGCCCCCGTCGGCCGCATCGACGGCCCGGCCGAGCGGCGCCTCCGGTTCATCGTGCTGGAGCGGACCATCCCGGGTGAGCTCCCCGACCCCGAGGTCCTCGCGGCCCTTCGGCGCACGGCCGACCTGCTCGAGGCCCTCGGCCACCAGCGGGTGGAGCTCCCCCTCGACCCGGTCTTCGACGGCGCCGCCCTCTCGCGAGCGTTCTTCACGGCGGCGGCGCGGACCATGACCGACGTCTCGGCGATGGTCACCCCGATGCTCGGCCGGCCGCCGGGACCCGACGAGCTCGAGCCGTTCACCCTCGAGCTCATCGAGTGGGCCGCGACGCTGGGACCCGACGAGGCGAGCGCCGGCGAGGCCGCGTTCGCCGCCGCCACCCGCAACTACCTCGGCCTGTTCCTCCACGCCGACGTCGTGCTCACGCCCACCGTCAGCCGACCGCCGTGGCCGCTCGGCACCCTCGCACCGGACCTCGGGCGGGAGGAGCTGATCGCCCGCACCGAGCAGCTCATCGGGTACACGCCGATCCACAACATCACCGGCAGCCCGGCGATGTCGGTGCCGCTCGAAGCGGTCGCCGGCCTGCCCGTCGGCATGCACCTCGCGGCGGCTCCCGGCGAGGAGGCCGCGCTGCTCCACCTCGCCTTCGAGCTCGAGGAGGCCCGCCCGTGGGTCGACCGCCTCCCGTTCCGGGCCGAGGCCCGCTGATGGCCCAGGTACAGAAGGCCGAGGTGCGCGAGCGCATCCTCGCCGCGGGCCGCGACGCCTTCTTCGAGCAGGGCTACGACGCCACGACCATGAGCGGCATCGCCAAGGCCGCCGGCGTCGCCACGGCCAACATCTACCGCTACGTGCCGGACAAGGCGGCGCTGTTCGAGGCCGTGCTCCCCGACGACCTCATCGCCGAACACGACCGGCTGCTCGACGTCCGCATCGACGCGCTCGTCGAGCCCGCCGACGACGGCGACCCGGCCGACGACCTGCTCCGGTTCTGGCTGGCCCACCGCCGCGAGGTCGCCACCCTCCTCGACCACGAGGGCACCACCAGCCGCAGCTACTACCGGACGGCGTTCGTGGGCCGTCTGGTCGGCCACGTCGAGGCGACGCTCCCCGAGCCACTCGACCCCGCCGGCCGCACGCTCTTGGAGGTGGTGTTCGACAACACCCGCCGCGCCATCGCCGCGATCCTGCGGACCACCGACGACGCCGACGAGGTCCGCCGCCTCATCCAGGGGTTCTGGAGCTACCAGCTGCCCGGGCTCGACGGCCTGCTCGCCTGGATCGGGCAGCCGCCGTCCGCCAGCACGACGGGCTGACCACGCGTACCCTCCTCGCCACCACCGAGCGAGGGGACGACGCCATGGCCTGGGATGCAGCTGAGATCGAGGAGGCGTTCCAGCGGTACCAGGACGCCGCCAACGAGGCGGGCCGCACCGGCGACTGGGCGCCGTGGGTCGACCGCTTCACCCCCGACGTCCACTACATCGAGCACCTCTACGGCGAGTTCCACGGGCGCGAAGCGGTGCTCGAGTGGATCACCAAGACGATGTGCAAGTGGCCGTTCACCGAGATGCAGCTGTTCCCGTGGGACTGGTACACGGTGGACGCCGAGCAGGGCTGGATCGTCGGCCAGGTCGAGAACCGCTTCATCGACCCCGGCGACGGCCAGGTGTACGAGGGCGCCAACTGGACCCGCCTCGTCTACGCCGGCAACGGCCTGTTCTCATCCGAGGAGGACGTGTACAACCCGGCCCACTTCGGCCCGATGCTCGAGGGCTGGCTCGCCGCCTACGCCGCCCACCACCCCGACGCGCCCAACGGACCCGACGGCCCGCGCTGATGGGCTCGACCTACTCGTTCACCTCCGAGCTGTGGGAGTGGGACGGCAAGGCCGCGTGGCACTTCTTCTCGCTGCCCGAGGAGGTCACCGACGAGATCGACGAGCGGCACTCGGGTGACGCTGCGGGCTTCGGCTCGGTGAAGGTCGAGGTCACGATCGGCTCGACGACCTGGCAGACGTCGATCTTCCCGGACACGAAGCGGGGCACCTTCATCCTCCCGGTGAAGAAGGCGGTCCGCACCGCCGAGGACCTCGCCGACGGCTCCCCCGCCGAACTGCACCTCCGGGTCCTCATCTGATGGCCGCCACCGACGGGACCGCCCAGGTCGAGACCTACCTCGCCGCGCAGCCGCCCGAGCAACGGGCGACGCTCGAGCAGCTCCGGGCCACGCTGCGCACGATCCTCCCCCACGCCGAGGAGGGTCTCCGCTACGGCATGCCCGCCCTCTCGCTGGCGGGGAAGGGCGTCGCCGGTTACGGCGGCTTCAAGGACCACTGCAGCTACTTCCCGATGAGCGGCTCGGTCGTGGAGGCGGCAGGCGACGCGCTCGACGGCTACGCGGTGTCGAAGGGCGCGGTGAACTTCCCGGTCGGCGCCCGACTGCCCACCGGCCTCCTGCGGAAGCTGGTGAAGCTCCGGATGACCGAGATCTCCGACGTGCACACCGGGACCCGCACCGACTTCTTCCCCGACGGCCGGACCAAGGCAGAGGGCCGGGTGAAGGACGGCGAGCTCCACGGCGCCTGGCGCTGGTACCGCAAGGACGGCTCGCTGATGCGCACGGGCCGCTTCGACCGCGGCACCGAGTCCGGCACCTGGGAGACGTGGGACGCCGACGGGAACCTGGTGCGCTCGGTCCGCCGATAGGTTCGAACGGTGGATGCCACCGATGTCCGACCCCTGCTGTCGCTGACCCACCGGTTCGCCGACGAACTGCCCGAGCTGTGCATGCCGTGGCAGGGCGCCGAGGTCCCCGACCCCCAGGTGGTGCTGGTCGACGACGCGCTGGCCGAGGAGCTGGGCCTGGACCCGGCCGCCCTCCGCACACCGGAGGCGGCACGGGTGCTGGTCGGCATGGATGCGGTCCCCGGCTCCCGACCGGTCGCCCAGGGGTACGCGGGCCACCAGTTCGGCGGGTACTCGCCCCGCCTCGGCGATGGCCGGGCCCTGTTGCTCGGCGAGCTCCACGACGCCGACGGCCACCTCCTCGACCTGCACCTCAAGGGGTCGGGCCGCACGCCGTTCGCCCGGGGCGGCGACGGCAAGGCGGCCATCGGCCCGATGCTCCGTGAGTACGTCGTCAGCTCGGCGATGGACGCGCTCGGGATCCCCACCACCCGGTCGCTCGCCGTCGTCACCACGGGCGAGCCGGTGTACCGCGAGGACGGCCCGCTGCCGGGCGCGGTCCTGGCCCGCGTCGCTGCGAGCCACCTGCGCGTCGGCACCTTCCAGTACGCCGCCGCCATGCAGGACCGGGCGCTGCTCGAGCGCCTCGTCGACGTCGCCATCGACCGCCACCACCCGGCGGCCGCCGATGCGTCGAACCGGGCGCTGGCCCTGTTCGACGCGGTGCTCCAGGCCCAGGCGACGCTGGTGGCGAGCTGGATGCACGTCGGGTTCGTCCACGGCGTGATGAACACCGACAACACCACGATCTCCGGCGAGACCATCGACTACGGGCCCTGCGCCTTCCTCGACGCCTTCGACCCTGCCACCGTGTTCAGCTCGATCGACCACGGCGGCCGCTACGCGTTCGGCAACCAGCCGAGCATCGTCCAGTGGAACCTCGCCCGGCTGGCCGAGGCGCTGCTCCCGCTCATCGACGACGACCAGGACGCCGCGGTGGCCGCCGCCACCGACCGGCTCCAGACGTTCCCGGCGACGTTCGCGGCGGCGTGGCGCAGCGGCATGGCATCCAAGCTCGGCCTGCGCTCCGTGCTCGACGGGGACTCGGAGCTGTTCGACGACCTGCTGCGCACGATGCACGAGCAGGGCGCCGACCACACCGCCACGTTCCGGGCGCTGTCGTCGGTGGTCCGGGGCGACTCGACGCCGCTCCTCGACCAGCTGCGAGATCGCACGGCCCTCGATCCCTGGCTGGCGCGCTACGCCGCCCGCCTCGACGCCGAGCAGGGCGCCCGCGAGGGCGTGGCCGCCGAGATGGACCGGGTCAACCCGATCTACATCCCCCGCAACCACCTGGTCGAGGAGGCGCTGGCCGCCGCCACCGACGGCGACCTCGCCCCGGTCCAGGCCCTGGTCGACGTGCTCACCCTGCCGTTCGACGAGCGCCCCGGCCTCGACCGCTACGCCCTCCCCGCCCCGGCCGCCTTCGGCGACACCTACCAGACCTTCTGCGGCACCTGACCCGAATCAGGTCGTTCGAGCCGCACAGCGCGGCTCACGTGACCCGATTCCACACCCACGCCGAGCACCCGACCCGAATCAGGTCGTTCGAGCCGCACAGCGCGGCTCACGTGACCCGATTCCACACCCACGCCGAGCACCCGACCGGAATCAGGTCGTTCGTGCCGCGTAGCGCGGCTCAGGTGACCTGATTCGGGGTGGGGTCGGTCAGGGCTTGTGGGCGGTGGTGACTCGGGCCCGCTGGGGGAGGACGAAGGCGTCGCCGTCGCGGAGGTCCTCGAGGTGCTCGTCCATGCGGCGGCGGTAGATCCCGAGCTGGTCCTCGTCGAGGGCGTCGAGGAGCAGGCGGGCGAAGTGGCTGCGGTGCCAGCGCTCCATCTGGTCGGCCGACTCGAACCGGAAGCGCTCGTTCACGTCGGTGCCGACCGGCTGGTCGAACCCGGCGGCCACGAGCGCCGGATCGAGCACATCGGCCTTGTCGAAGGCCTGCGACGCCCGAGGCTCCTCCTGGCCGCCGAAGATCTCGGCGCCGACGTCGCGCAGGAACTTCGAGGGCGTGTCGCCGTCGAAGATCGTGAGGGCGACCACCCCGCCCGGCTTGAGCACCCGGGCGAACTCGGCCAGCACCCGGTCCGGGTCCGGGCAGAAGAAGATCATGAACCCGCCGAGCACGGCGTCGAACGAGGCGTCGGCGAACTCGAGCGCCTCGGCGTCCCCCACCCGCACCTCGGCGTTGGCGATGCCCTTCGCGGCCAGTTCGGCGCCGAGCGCCTCGACCATGCCGGGGGCGATGTCGATGCCGGTCACGAACCCGTCCGGTCCCACCGCCTCGAGGGCCGGGTACAGGCAGGCGCCCCGACCGGAGGCCACGTCGAGCACCTGCGCTCCAGACGCGAGCTCGGCGCCTTCGACGAGCGCCCGCCCGAACGGGGCGAAGAAGTCGATGACCTGGTCGTAGGTGTCCGCCGAGTCGGAGAACACCTGGGCCACCAGCGCCTTCGCGTCGTCGGCTTCGGTCGTCGGGGGCGTCTCGTCGCTCATACCCCCCGAGGGTATATGCCAGGCCGCCTGCCGGCCAGTGCCGTCATGGACGCGGCCTGCCGTGGTTCCCCGAGGGTGTCCTCGACCAAGGAGACCGCCGTGACCCTCGCCCGCTCCCGTCGAAACCGGCGCATCGCCGCACTCGCCATCACCGGTGCCGCCCTGTTCGCCACCCCAGCGTGTTCGTCGGACGACGGCCCGACCACCACCACGACGTCCACCACATCGGCACCCACCACGACCGAAGCAGACGCCACCACCACCGCCGTGCCCGCCGACGAGGACCGCACGGCCGAATCCGCCAGCACGGGCACGCGACCGGAGTGGGCCCAGCCGTTCGAGACACCTGGGGAGAAGCTGACCACCCTCCAGGGCGAGGGCTTCACCGTCGACGTGTACCAGGTGGGCACCGCCAAGGCGCCCGAGGACGGCAACTTCGCCGCTCCTGAGACCAACGAGCCCATCCTCGCCGAGGGCGACCCGGTGGTGTTCGTGAACGACGTGTTCACCAACACCGGCGAGACGGTCATCCGGCTCCCGTACTCCCTGGTCGCCGTGGGCGCCGAGTACGCCGACTGGAAGTGGATGGGCGGCATGGACACGGTGACCGACGCCGACCTCTACGCCGAGATGGGCGTCCTGGACAGGCCCGTGGCCCCCGGCGCGGGCGAGGCGCCCTTCCTCTGGGAGCCGGGCACGTCGTCGGCATCCGGCGACAGCTTCGCCTACCAGCCGGGGAGCGCCATCACGTTCACGGCGGTGCTCGTCCCCGCCGACGAGGAAGGCGACCAGGTCTCTGCGGAGCGCCAGGAGGTCGAGGCCGAGGCGACCATCACCTGACCCACACCTCGCCGCGGAGGGCCGAATCGGTACAGAACTAGAACGGGTTCTAGTCTGAGGGGATGCACCTGCAGATCACCGAGGAACAGGATGCGCTGCGGGATGCCGTGGCCAGCTTCCTGGACAAGGCTTCGTCGTTCGAGGCGGTCCGCGAGGCCGAGCCGCTCGGGTGGGACCCCAAGGTCTGGTCGGGCCTGACCGACATGGGCGTGCCAACGCTCGGCATCGCCGAGGACCTCGGCGGCTCGGGTGCGTCGCTCCGCGACATCGCCGTGGTCGCCGAGGCGTGCGGCGCCCGGCTGGCGTCGGCGCCCGTGGTCGAGACCCTCGTGGCCGGCCGGCTCCTGGCCCGCTTCGCCGATGCGGCGGGCGCCCACCTGACCGACCTGATCGCCGGCGGCGCACCGGTCGCGCTCGCCCTGCAACCCGCGGTCGACGGCACCGCCCGAGTCGTGCCCGGTGCAGCGGTCGCCGCGTCGGTCGTCGCCCTCGACGGCGACGAGCTGGTCGTGGTCGCCGCCAGCAACCTGCCCTCCCCCACCAACCTCGGCTCGGCGCCCATCGCCGACGTGGCGCTCGCCGGCGACCGCACCGTGCTCGCCACGGGCGACGAGGCCCGCGCCGCCCACGCCCGAGCCGTCGACGAGTGGCGGGCGCTCACCGCCCGCTGGTTCGTGGGCCTCGCCCGTGAGGCCCAGGCGATCGGCATCCAGTACGCCAAGGACCGCAAGCAGTTCGACGTCGCCGTCGGCTCGTTCCAGGCGGTGCAGCACCGCTTCGCCGACCTCGCCACCGACCTCGACGGCGCCGACCTCCTCTCGAACAAGGCCGTGTGGGCGCTCGACGTGAGCGACCCGGTCGAGCACAGCTTCCCGGCGATGGCGTTCTGGTTCGCCGGCGACACCGCGCAGCGCCAGGCCTCGTGGAGCCTCCACGTGCACGGCGGGTACGGGTTCATGGAGGAGTACGACATCCAGCTGTACTTCCGCCGGGCCAAGGCGGCCCGCCTGCTGCTCGGCGACCCCCGCCGTGAGCTGATCGGCCTCGCCGGGCGCCTGTGGGACGACCCGACGACCGGGCCGATCCCCACGTCGAGCTACCGCCCGACCAACACCGGCAAGGCCGATGCCGCCGTGCACGGCACCTACGCGGAACCCCAGCGCACCGACGCCGACACGTCCGACGGAGGCTTCGACTTCCGCCTCGACCCGGCCGTCCAGGCGTTCCGCGACGAGATCCGCAGCTTCCTCACCGAGCACGTCACCGAGCAGGTCATCGAGGACGCCCACCACACCGGCACCATCCACGACTGGGGCCTCCACAAGAAGATGGCCGACGCCGGGTGGATCTCCGCCGGCTGGCCCGCCGAGTTCGGCGGCCAGGGCCGCTCCCCGCTCGAGATGAACTCGCTGTCCGAGGAGATGTACTTCTCCGGCGCACCCGTCGACGGCCTCGGCGTCGCCAGCCTCGTGGCCCACACGCTGCTCATCGACGGCACCGAGTGGCAGAAGCAGACGATCATCCCGGAGATCCTGAGCGGCCAGGCCATGTGCTGCCTCGGCTACTCCGAGCCCGACGCCGGCTCCGACGTCGCCTCGGTGATGACCAAGGCCACCCGCGACGGCGACGAGTGGACCATCACCGGCCAGAAGATGTTCACGACGCTCGCCCACGAGGCGCACTACGTGTTCCTGCTGACCCGCACCAACACCGAGGTCGCCAAGCACAAGGGCCTCACGATGTTCGTGGTGCCGATGGACCACCCCGGCATCAGCTTCACCCCCGTCCACACCATGGGCGGCGAGCGCACGAACATCACCTACTACGACGACGTCAAGGTCGACGACAAGTACCGCGTCGGCGAGGTCGACAAGGGCTGGGGCGTGATGATGACCGCCCTGGTGTTCGAGCGGAACAGCGCCTGGTACGGCGAGCTCGTCCGCCTGCTCGACCACGGCCTCGGCTGGGCCCGCAACACCGCGTCGCCCGCCGGCGGCCAGATGATCGCCGACCCGCTTGTGCAGGAGCGCCTCGCCCGCATCGCCATCGGCAACGAGGTGTCGAACCTCCTCGGCTGGCGAGCGGCGTGGATGGCCTCCGAGGGCACCCTGCCCGGCGTCGAGGGCACGATGGCGAAGCTCTTCACCACCGAGCACTACCAGTACGCCGGCAACGAGCTCATCGACTCGGTCGGCGCCGAGGGCGTCCGCCGCCACGGCGACGCCACCACCGGCATCGACGACGGCTGGATCGAGGCGATCTACCGCCACTGCCAGGTCACCACGATCTACGGCGGCACCAGCGAGGTCCTCCGCGGCATCATCGCCGAGCGCGGCCTGCAGCTCCCCCGCAACCGCTGACGGGGCGCCACGTCCGTCCCTCCAGCACGCGCCGAGGACCGCCGATAGCCTGGCGCCGTCGGACGGCTTGGGAGGGCAGTCATGGTGGATGACGACGACACGCACGACGACGAGGGCGGGATCAAGGCCATCAGGGGCCCCCGACCCTCGATCCGCCGCGAGATCGCGGAGGAGACGGTCGACCCGATCGAGCCGGTGAAGCCACCGCGCCCGCAGGGTCCGGCGCCGTCCCACGACGGCTGAACGGCCGTCCCGTGGCGAAGGACGAGAAGCCCCAGGCGGGCGACGGCGACGCGCCCGCCGAGGCGCCGTCGACGGCGACGACCCGCTGGGGCCGGGCCGACGAGGGGGTCCGGGCCACCGCCAAGTGGCTCATCACGACCGCCACCGCGTTCACCGGCATCGTGTTCGCCAGCGGCGGCTTCATCGTCAAGGGCAACCTGGGCGAGTCGTACTTCTGGCAGCGGGCCCTCGCGATGTGGCTCGGCGCCGCCGCGGCCGCCCTCGGGCTCGCGGCGATCATCGGCGCGATGGCGGCGACGCTCGCCGGCAAGGAGCCCCGGCTCGACGACCTCCCACCCGAACTGGCCGCCGACATCGCCGCCCACCCCGCCAACTTCCTGCCCGCCGACTCAACGGACCTCGAGGGGTTCCGGGACCGGTACGCCGAGTGGCACGTGGTCGAACGCCAGACCGCAGCCGATGCCACGCGCACGCGCGCTGCCAGCGACGAGGCCACCGCGGCGCTGACCGCCGCCGAAGCCGCGGACCCCGCCCCCGCTGACCTCGAGGAGATCCGCAAGAGGGCGGCCGAGGCGCAGGCCGAGGCCGACCGGGCCGAGGCGGACGCGACCACCGCGGCCGGGAACATGGAGGTGTACCGGCAGGCCTACCTGGAGATCATCGACCGGGCGAAGTACATCACCTCGCACGGATCGTTCACCAAGAGCCGGGCCTGGCTGATCGCCGGCGGCCTCGCGGTGGTGCTCGGTGCGACGACGTACACCATCGCGATCAGCTACACGCCGCCCGAGTCGAAGCCGGCCACCCCGCCACCCGAGCAGGCCACGCTCGTCCAGCGCGCCGGCCCGGGCGGCGAGGCGCTCTGGGCCGCCGCCCAGCTCGACTCGTGCGAGACGGCGGCGGGCCGGGTCCCGGTCCTGCTCTCCGGCGGCGACGGCTCGGTCGACGATCCGTGGGCGGTGGCGACCCTGCCGACCGACACCTGCGATGCGGTCAGCTTCACCGCGATCTCCGAGGTCGCCACGGTCGTCGTCCCCGAGGGCACGGTCGAGATCACCTACGAGGCGGCCACCACGTCGACGACCACGCCGTTCCCCACGACGAGCACCACCACGACCCCGTAGGCCGCCGGCGAGGTCGCAGCACCAAGGTCCGATGGCTGACCGGCCCGGCCATTGGGCACGATGCAGGGCATGGCCGAGTCCGACGAGCCCGCACCGCCCGCACGCCCCGCCGACCCCGCTGAGCCGGCCGAGCCCGCCGAGTCGGCCGAGCCGGCCGAGCGCCGGCACCGCTTCCGGCGGCCGATCCTCACGGTCCTCGGGGTGCTGCTCGGCGCCTTCGTCCTGATGCAGCTCGTGCCCTACGGGTGGACGCACGCCAACCCACCGGTCACGTCGGCCGCGCCGTGGCCGAACGCCGAGGCCGAGGCCATCGCCCGGGAGTCCTGCTACGACTGCCACTCCAACGAGACCAAGTGGCCGGCCTACAGCTACGTCGCCCCCATGTCCTGGCTCGTGCGGAGCGACGTCGAGACCGGCCGCTCGGAGATGAACTTCTCGGAGTGGGATCCGTCCGACAACGAGGCGGACGATGCGGTCGAGGAGATCGAGCGGGGCTCGATGCCCCTCGACAAGTACACGGCCATCCACCAGGGAGCGGAGCTCACCGACGAGGAGAAGGCGACGTTGATGGCCGCCCTCGACCAGATGGCCAGCGACGACCGCGGCGGCAAGGGCCGCAGCGGCGACGACAGCGACGGCGACTGACCCACCGACCACCGACCACCGACCACCGACCACCGACCGAAGTTGGTGTGGATGTGCGCGATATGCGCGCACATCCACACCAACTTCGGCGAGGGAGGGGCCCCGCCGGGGGTAGACCGGGGAGGTGACCGAGCCGCACGACCCCGCCGACCTCGAACGGAAGCCCGACGTCGGGGCCGAGGGGTTCTTCGCCCTCGACCTGCGCGTCGGGAGGGTGACCGAGGTCGAGCCGTTCCCCGAGGCCCGGAAGCCGGCGTGGAAGCTCGCCGTCGACTTCGGCCCGGCCGTGGGCACCCTCCGCACGAGCGCCCAGGTCACCAACTACGCGGCGGAGGAGCTGGTGGGCCGCCAGGTGGTGGGGGCCATCAACCTCGGCACCCGCCGCATCGCCGGCTTCCGAAGCGAGTTCCTCGTGCTCGGCGGCCTGGCGCCCGACGGCACCGTCCACCTCCTCGCCCCCGACGCCGACCTCCCGCCCGGCGCCCCCGTCGCCTGAACACGAAACCCAACCGCAGCCCCAACCCCAACCCCACCCCCACCCCCACCCCCACCCCGACGAACTTCGTATGCGAGAGCGCCCGTCTGGGCGCTCTCGCATACGAAGTTCGATCGCCGGGGCCGGGGCCGGGGGCCGGGGGGAGGGGCGAGGAGGGGCGAAGTCCGGGTCAGTCGGCTTCGCCGCGGGCGATGAGCTCGTCGAGGCGCTCGTAGCCCTGGATGACGCCTTCGTCCATGCCGCTGCTGAGCATGCCGTCGCGGCCCTCGAACGAGTCGCAGAGGGACTCGGCGGTCAGGCGGGTGCGCCCGTCGCCCAGGTCCTCGAGGACCAGCGTCTCGAGCGCCACGGCTTCGGGCATGCCCTCGAACGTGAACGTCTGGACGATGCGCCGGGCGGGCGTCACCTCGTGGAAGCAGCCGTGGAAGACGTACGCCTCGTCGCCGCGGCGGTGGACGTAGCGGTACTCGCCGCCGGTGCGGCAGTCGAAGGTCAGGACCTCCATCTCCAGGCCGCGCGGCCCGAGCCACTGCTTCACCAGCTCCGGGTCGGTGTGGGCCCGGAAGACCTGGGCCGGCGTGGCGTCGAACTCCCGGATGATGCGGATCAGTGGGACGGTGGGGTCCGCGGCGATCTCGGTCTCGTGCTTGGTCGTGGTCATGGGGTCGCTCCTGTGCTCGGTGGGGTGGGTGGGATGGGGTCGACGTCGTCGGGGAGGCCCCGCAGCACGTCGTCGAGTCGGCGGTAGCGCTCCTCGGCTTGGTGCCGGTAGCGCTCGATCCACTTGGTCATCAGATCGAAGACCTCCGCTTCGAGGTGCACGGGGCGGCGCTGCGCGTCCCGGCCCTTGGTGACCAGGCCGGCGTCCTCGAGCACGCGCAGGTGCTTGGAGACGGCCTGGACGGAGACGTCGTAGGGCTCGGCCAGTTCGGAGAGCGTGGCGTCGCCGGACGCGAGCCGGGCCACGAGATCGCGCCGGGTGGGGTCGGCGAGCGCCGAGAACACCCGGGAGAGCGGATCTGCTGCCACGTCGTCGCCTCCAAGCGTCGCCTTTGCTCAACCGATTGGTTGAACACGAGGGACGGTACGCCGAGGCCGCCCCATTGTCAACCGATCGGTTGAAGAAAGCTCCTGGACCCCGCTGCGGTAGAACGGGCGGCATGGGTACGCACGAGGTGTTCAACCAGTCGGTCCCGCTCGAAGGCCACGATGCCGCCGGCCTGGACGTGGCCCTGCTCGACGGGGTCGCCCGCGAGGGCGGGGGCGCCCACCTCGACGACCTGCACCGGCTCGGGCAGCTCGCCGGCGAGCCCGAGTGGATCCACAAGGGCGAGCTGGCCAACCAGTTCCCGCCCGTGTTCAAGCCGTTCGACCGCTTCGGCCACCGGGTCGACGAGGTGGAGTACCACCCCGCCTACCACGACCTCATGACCGTGGCCGTCCGCGAGGGCCTCGCCGGCGGGCCGTGGGCCGATGAGCGACCCGGCGCCCACGTCGGCCGGGCCGCGAAGTTCGCGGTGTGGACGCAGGTCGAGGCCGGGCACGGCTGCCCGATCTCGCTGACCTACTCGATCGTCCCGGCGCTGCGGGCCGAGCCCTCG
>Ga0182736_1001527_pt1 | contig 22061 bp, 16 predicted proteins | sample eDN5th30CKraftBY_FD_128882 | JGI IMG/M metagenome (GOLD analysis project Ga0182736, IMG submission 128882) | Enriched backyard soil microbial communities from Emeryville, California, USA - eDNA 5th pass 30_C Kraft BY (version 2) (version 2) | ecosystem: Environmental > Terrestrial > Soil >... | reverse complement strand
GTATTTTTTGCAGTAGTAATCGGTTTATACTTTTTCAATTTACTGCGTAATCAGAAGTTGAATAAGGCTGCCGTTGAGAGAGAATCGAAAAAGGAGATGGAGAAGCTACGCAAGCTGCGCTCGATCTCACTAACTAAGCCGTTAGCTGAAAAAACACGTCCACAGAGCATGAATGATATTATTGGTCAGAAGGACGGTCTGAAGGCGTTAAAGGCGGCATTATGCAGCGCGAATCCGCAACATGTGATTATCTATGGGCCTCCAGGTGTAGGTAAAACAGCAGCAGCTCGCGTCGTCTTAGAGGAAGCGAAGCGCAATGCAGCTTCACCATTTTTACCGAGTGCTAAATTTACGGAGGTAGATGCGACAACCGCTCGTTTTGATGAGCGCGGGATCGCTGATCCGCTCATTGGCTCCGTCCATGACCCGATCTATCAAGGGGCAGGTGCGATGGGGGTTGCTGGTATTCCGCAGCCTAAGCCAGGTGCAGTTACGAAGGCGCATGGCGGAATATTATTTATCGACGAAATTGGTGAATTGCATCATGTGCAGATGAATAAACTATTGAAGGTGCTTGAGGACCGTAAGGTATTTCTGGAAAGTGCCTATTATCATTCCGAGGATAACAATATCCCGACGTATATTCACGATATTTTTCAAAATGGTCTGCCTGCGGATTTTCGTCTCGTTGGTGCAACGACTCGTTCGCCTCAGGAAATTCCACCTGCGATTCGTTCGCGTTGCATGGAAATCTATTTCCGTCCGCTGCTTGCAGATGAAGTAGCAGAAATCGCCAACAATGCAGTTCAGAAGATCGGCTTTGCACCTTGCCCAGAAGCAGTTGAGGTTGTGAAGCAATATGCGACCAATGGTCGTGAAGCAGTTAATATTGTTCAGCTTGCTGCAGGACTTGCTATGAGTGAGAAGCGCGACAAAATTACTGCAGGAGATATTGAATGGGTCGTTAATAGCAGTCAAATTCCTCCGCGTCCTGAGCGTAAGGTGCCTGCTTCTCCGAAAATTGGCTTTGTGAACGGCTTAGCGGTATATGGCCCTAATATGGGTGCGCTGCTGGAGATTGAGGTTAGTGCAATTGAAGTAGCCAAAGGGAAGGGCAGCTATACCATTACTGGTGTCGTTGATGAAGAGGAGCTTGGCGGCGGTTCTCGTACGCTACGTCGCAAAAGTATGGCTAAGGGCTCGATCGAAAATGTGTTAACGGTGCTGCGTCTGAAGGGCTTAAACCCGCAGGATTATGATCTGCATATCAATTTCCCAGGAGGCTCTCCTGTTGATGGACCATCTGCAGGTATTGCGATGGCAACAGCGATTACATCGGCAATTTTACAGGCGCCAATTGATAATCGATTAGCGATGACAGGGGAAATTGGGATTCATGGCAATGTCAAGCCAGTTGGTGGTGTATTAGCAAAAGTGGAAGCAGCCTTCCAAGCTGGCGCAGTAACTGTTATAATTCCTAAAGAAAACTGGCAAGAAATTTTCGCTGATCTTAACGGCTTAAAGGTTATCGCTGTTTCGCGAATTGAAGAAGTGCTTGCCCATGTGTTTCCTGAGCTTGCCAAATGGAATCCAGAGGAGCAGACTGAACAGTGGAAGCTCAATCTTTTTAGTCAGCCAACCTATCCATATTTGCAGGCTGACTCGTTAGAATGATAAGATAAAGGAATAGTATAAAGAATGGAGGTGCTGGAATGGGGACTAGCAAAGTTAAAACTCGTCGTATTCCATTGCTCCCGCTAAGGGGTTTGCTTGTCTATCCCAGCATGGTGCTCCACTTAGATGTGGGTAGAGATAAGTCAATTCGTGCGTTGGAGCGTGCGATGGTCGACGACCAAAACATTTTATTGGTATCTCAAGCAGAAGTGAACATTGAAAGTCCGTTGGAAGAGGATATTTTCCGAGTAGGGACGATCTCCAAAGTAAAGCAAATGCTGAAGCTGCCTAACGGCACGATTCGTGTGCTTGCAGAGGGCTTAGTTCGTGCAGAGATCGTTGATTATGTGAACAATGATGATTTTTATGAGGTATTGGTAAAAGAGCTGCCAGAGCCAGTTGAGCAATCTTCAGCAATCGATGCGCTGATGCGCTCGGTGCTATCACAGTTTGAAAATTATGTTTCTCTATCTAAAAAAATTACGGCTGAAACGTACGCAGCGGTTTCAGATATCGATGATGCTGGACGCTTGGCTGACGTTATTACGAGCCACTTATCCTTAAAGATTAAAGATAAGCAGCGCATATTGGAGACAGTAGATGTAGAGAAGCGCCTTGAGGCGCTTCTTGATCTGCTTAACAATGAGCGAGAAGTGTTAGAGATGGAGCGGCAAATCAACTCTCGTGTAAAGAAGCAGATGGAGAAAACGCAAAAGGAATATTATTTGCGTGAGCAAATGAAAGCGATCCAAAAGGAGCTTGGCGAGAAGGAAGGCAGACTTGGTGAAGTCGAAGAGCTTCGTAAGCAGATGGAGGAAGCCCAGCTGCCAGAGCATGTCGCCGAAAAGGTCGCGAAGGAAATCGACCGCTTGGAAAAAATGCCACAATCTTCGGCTGAAGGTGGAATTATACGTAATTATATTGATTGGTTGCTTGCTTTGCCTTGGAGTAAGATGACGGATGATGATTTAGACATTCATCGCGCCGAGCAAATTTTGGATGGAGATCATTACGGACTAGAAAAGCCTAAGGAGCGCGTGCTGGAGTATCTAGCAGTGCAGAAGCTTGTGAAGAAGCTTAAAGGGCCTATTCTCTGTCTTGTAGGGCCTCCAGGGGTCGGTAAAACATCGTTAGCTAAGTCAATTGCTAAGTCACTTGATCGCAAATTCGTCCGTATCTCATTAGGCGGTGTGCGCGACGAAGCAGAAATACGCGGTCATCGCCGTACGTATGTCGGGGCGATGCCAGGACGTATTATGCAGGGGATGAAAACGGCAGGAACGAAAAATCCAGTTTTCCTGCTCGATGAGATCGATAAAATGGCTTCAGACTTCCGTGGAGATCCATCGGCAGCGTTGCTCGAGGTGCTAGACCCTGAGCAAAATAGTACGTTTAGCGATCATTTTGTAGAAGTGCCATTTGACTTATCTTCTGTAATGTTTGTTACGACTGCGAACTCGCTGCACACTATTCCACGTCCTTTGCTAGATCGGATGGAGGTGCTGCAAGTATCTGGATACACAGAGCTAGAGAAGAAGGAAATTGCGAAGCGATACCTATGTCCGAAGCAACGCCGTGATCATGGCTTGGAGGAAAGTCAGCTTACTTATCAGGAAGAAGCACTAAGTTTAATTATTCGTCAATATACACGTGAAGCGGGCGTACGTAATTTGGAGCAGCAGATCGCTTCCATAAGTCGTAAGGCTGCTAAAGCATTTGTTTCCGATTCAGAGTTGCAGCATATTGAGGTAGACGAAGACAAGGTTAAGGAGTGGCTAGGCAAACCGATCTTCCGTTATGGTTCAGTAGATGCGAATCATCAGATCGGTGCGGTGACAGGGCTCGCTTGGACAGAGGTTGGCGGCGATACGCTTGTGATCGAGGTATCGACAATGCCGGGCAGCGGCAAGCTGAGCTTAACTGGTAAGCTGGGCGATGTGATGAAGGAATCAGCACAGGCTGCATATAGCTATATCCGCTCACATGCAGAGGTGCTTGGCATCGATCCTGCTTTCCATGAGAAGCTAGATATTCATATTCATATTCCAGAGGGAGCGATTCCGAAGGATGGCCCATCAGCGGGCATTACAATGGCAACAGCGCTCATCTCGGCATTAAGTGGTCGATATGTATCGAAGGACGTTGCTATGACAGGAGAAATTACTTTGCGCGGCAGAGTGCTGCCGATCGGTGGTCTGAAGGAAAAATCATTGGCTGCCCATCGTGCAGGAATCAAAAAGGTATTGCTGCCGTTTGACAATCAGCGTGATTTGGATGATATTCCTGATAGCATTAAGCAAGAGTTGGAGTTTATTCCTGTCGCTCATCTGGATGAGGTGCTGAAGCATGCTTTACTTGAGCAGGGAGGACATTAATCATGAAAATTAAACAAACAGAATTTGTAATAAGTGCAGTAAGACCGAATCAATATCCAGAGGATGGCCTGCCAGAGATAGCTCTGGCGGGTCGTTCTAACGTCGGTAAATCGTCGCTCATTAATAAAATGATGCTGCGTAAAAATTTGGCGAGAACAAGCTCTCAGCCAGGCAAGACACAGCAGCTTAACTATTACCGCGTCAATGAAGAAATCTACTTAGTAGACTTTCCGGGTTATGGCTATGCGAAGGTATCGAAGACGCAGCGTGAGCAGTTCGGTGTAATGATCGAGACTTATTTACGTGACCGTGAGCAGCTTGTGCTACAATTGCTGGTGATCGACATTCGTCATGAGCCATCCAAGGATGATGTGCTCATGTATGATTGGCTTCAGCATTATGAGATTCCAACATGTATCGTTGCTACGAAAGCAGATAAAATTCCGCGTTCCAAATGGGACAAGCATCTGAAAATGATCCGTCAAACATTGGGAGCAGATAAAAGTGTGCCAATCGTGTTGTTTTCTTCAGAAACTGGACTTGGTAGAGACCAATTGTGGGAAACGATACTAGAAGCAATAGATGATGCTGGAATGAGCGCAGCTCAGCGAAACGCTGAAGCTGAAGAAGCAGCTGAGACAGATATTGAGGCTGCACAGCAAACTAATAATGCTACGGAACAAGCTAACGATGCTGTTCAAGAGGATACGGCAAAATAGCTTCAAGTTTATTAGTGGCTTAGCAGCTGCACAATGAATTGAGGAGATTTTTATGGCTAAGCGAATAGCCACGAAGTATGTTCATACGAGATTTCAATTAAACAGCTCAGAGCTGCAAAGTTTTATTGGATTTATGAAAGAGCAGCAGTTAAGTCTTCAAGTACTTATTCTTGATCATGGCAGTCAGTCGCTAAGGCTAGAGGATGTTGCCGGACAAGAAAGCATCACAATGACCTTTGAGCGTCATGATGATCACTATGTGTGTGAAATGTCTTGCACCATTGTCCAGCACAAGCTGACCGATGTCATGCGTAAGGCGGTATCCATATTCCGTGGTGATGCAATCGTCAATCGTATATATAGCAATTATATTATGCAATATCATTATAGAGACGGTTCAATTATGCTGATCGTTGAAGTTCGCGATCAAGAGAATACGATCGTGTTCCAAAAGAAAAACAGGTTGCAGCAGCTGCAGCATGTGTTTGACAGTATCTCAGTCGAACGAGAGATAGAAGTCATCAATGATCATATTGACAAGCTGTTAGATCGGCGAAATGCTACTGGCTCAGAGAATGAGCAGTCAAGCATTGATGCTGAGCTAGAAGCTTTGACGAAGAGGCTGTTTCAGCTAGAAGCCAATTAACACTTTCAATTCAACTATTAGCAACGCAAAAACGAGCTATTCAGAGATCGCTGGTCGATTTCCGAATAGCTCGTTTTGTTACATAAAAGCCCATGCTTTCCGAACAAGCGGGAAGTTGTGCTCTCTCGCCCATGCTGTAAAGGCGTCCTCGTGCTTGATCTGATTGCCCGCAAATTTAAACTGATGCTTAATGCTAACGAATTTTTTGTTTTTTAATTGAATGCCATAGATTGGATTGAAATAACCTTGCACCAGTATGCTATTGATATTCTCAAGCTTAATTTCCGAATCATACACAATAATTGCGTCGTCCTTAATTACAATCTGATTACGTTTTCTATGCGTTAATATATATATGCTCGCATATCTAATATATTGGAATAAAGCTAGAAAAAACAATGGATAAAAGGGATTGCGATTCTGACCCTCTAAATAAATAATGAGAACGATAAACATGCAAAGTAATACTGTGGTGAAGGCAAATCCGAAGTTCGAGGTGAGCCGTTTAAAGTTCAATGTCTCCATATCCTTCCCTCCTGCAGGACCGTCTTATTTCAAGTATAAATAAATTCCAGATTATATACAATATCTTACAAAAGCCTATATTGACTTCCTTCTTAATTGGAGTTGTTTAGAAAATTAAAATTTAAGAAATCAGTAGCAATTTCAAGTATTTGAGAGTAAATTAAAAGTAATCCACTATTACGTATTTTGGAAGCGAAAATATTATGAAAAACTGTTGCATTTCACGAAATAAGATGTTATTTTTATTCTCGTTGAAAACAATCACTGTTCAAAATTTAGGAACCAGGATTCACTCAGGACATCGAGATGTTGCGAGAGATTTATCCCTCGAGAAGTGAATGACGTAGGTCCTAGCGGATGAAATTATTCAAACATTTTATTGCTAGGAAGGGGGAACCGAAGGATGGAATATTCAACTTTCGGAAGACACGTTGCTGTTGATGCATGGGGTGTTGATTTTGAGTTTCTAAATGATGCGGAAGAGCTACAAGCTCACATGGTGGATGCCGCAGAAGCATGCGGAGCGACGGTGCTATCTGTTCAAGGTAAGCAGTTTGAACCACAAGGTGCAACAGTGCTCGTGCTTTTGTCAGAGAGTCATCTTTCTATTCACACGTATCCTGAGCGAGGCTTTGCAGCGCTTGATTGCTACACCTGCGGGGAAAGCGTAGACCCTCAGGTTGCAATTGATTACATGCTATCGGTATTGAAGCCTAAGCAAGCACATGCGAAGAAGCTAGTCCGTGGTATGGGTGAGCTTCAAGTGGTCGAGCCACAATTAAACCACCAAATCGAGCTAGTATAGAAATATATTGAGTAACCATAGGCTATGTCTATGGTTATTTCTTTTGTTACTGTGCAATAATAATGGATATGCTTGAAAATAATCACAGCTACATAACAGTTTTCAAATATTAGTCAAAAATAGCTCGTTTCATCTTTTAGTATTATGCTATAATTAGAATCATTCTAAAACGTAACAGGAAGAAAGGAGATCACCATGCATATCGTCGTTGTTGGCTTAAACTATCGTACCGCTCCAGTTGAGGTTCGTGAGCGCTTCGCCTTTGCAGAGGATCAGCTGCCGAATGCGTTGACTGCATTAAAATCAACAATGAACATTATGGAATGTGTGATTGTTGCGACCTGTAACCGTACAGAAATTTATGCAGTGGTGGAGACGCCATCCATTTGCGGTCATGATGTCCGATGGTTTATGGAAAATTGGTTTGGATTGCCGCGAGAGCAATTTACAAGCTATTTATATATGTATGAGGATGCTCATGCGATTGAGCATTTATTTAAAGTAACGAGTGGCTTGGATTCTATGATTATCGGTGAAACGCAAATTCTTGGACAAGTCCGCTCAGCGTTTCTTGAAGCGCAAAGCATTAAGACGACAGGAACGATTTTTAATATGCTGTTCAAACAAGCAATTACTGTCGCCAAACGCGCGCATTCTGAAACAAAAATTGGTGAGCTAGCCGTTTCCGTTAGCTATGCAGCGGTAGAGCTTGGCAAGCAGATCTTTGGTAGCTTTAATCAGAAAAATGTCATTGTGCTTGGAGCAGGTGAAACCGGTGAATTGACAGCAAAGCATCTTCATAGCAACGGTGCTTCGCAAATTTCAGTAGTTAACCGCACACTAGAAAAAGCACAAGAGGTCGCTTCTCAATTTGCGGGGAATGCTTATACGTTCGAGCAAGCGCAAGAGGTATTAGAGCAAGCGGATATTATGATTAGCTCGACGGCTTCGAAGCAGTATATATTAACTGCTAACGATATTAAACGTATAATGGACAAGCGACGGAATCGTCCATTATTCTTAATTGATATTGCTGTACCGCGTGATTTTGATCCGGCGATTGCAGGAATCGATAACGTCTACTTATATGACATTGATGATCTAAAAGATATTGTGGAAAGCAACCTGGCACAGCGGAAAGCTGAAGCGCTGAAAATCGACGTGATGATCGCGGAAGAAATTAAGCAATTTGAGAGCTGGTATCAGACGCTTGGCGTTGTGCCGCTCATTCGTGCGCTGCATAATAAAGCAGAGCAGGTTCATAAGTCAACAATGGAAAGTCTAAGCAATAAGCTGCCTAATTTATCAGAACAAGAGCTGAAGGTTATTCGCAAGCTAACGAAAAGCATGGTCAACCAAATGATTCAAGAGCCTGTAGTACGGATTAAGGAGCTCGCTGGTAAAAAAAAGGCGGATGAAGCATTGACTTTGTTTACTGAGTTATTTGATTTGGAAGAAGAGCTGTTAACACAGGCACAAGCGAAACAAGGCGATAAGCAGCAGGTACCTGCTGCGCCTGCACAAGAACGTGGCTCGATTGTTCGCTCAGCTAAAAAACTGGCAGCTTTAGTGCGTTCATAGATTACCTTTAATGCCCTCAAGTTTCGAAGTATAGATTGTTGTAGAACGCAGGGTGGTGTAATGATGGATTGGGAATTATGGCTATCCGACAGTATCGTATATATCTATGCCCTGAGTCTGCTGTTTTACTTTTCAGATTTTATTTATGAGAATCGAAAGGCGAAGCAGCTAGGCACAGGGCTGCTTGTTTTTGTATGGATACTTTCGGGAGCATTTATTATTATGAGACTGGTGACAGAAATTAAAGCGCCAGTGTTTCAATTTACGAATGTAGATCTGCTGCAATTATTTTCGTGGATTATGATTACGATCTCATTTATTATTAGCAGGTTTTATAGTATTAGGCTGATTGTATTTTTTGTGAATATCCTTGGTTTTTCTTTGTTTGCCCTTAATTTGTATAGCTTTACTGCGAAAGGGATTACACTTGAATTATGGCACACAACGAGAGAGCTATTGTATGTGCATATTAGTCTAATTGTTAGTGCTTATGCGATCTTAACGGTTGGAGCACTGCTCGCTATTATGTATTTGCTCGTCCATTATGCGCTCAAGCAGAAAAAATGGATGAAATGGCTGCGTCGGTTTCCAAGTCTCGCGGCGATGGCGAGCACGATGGAACGTATGGTTATTATCGGTTTTCCACTATTGCTGATGTCACTAGCGATTGCGGTAATCTCCATCATTGTTGAAGGTAGAACACAGCTGCTGCTTGATGTTCAAATTGTAACGAGTATTATTGCCATTGGGATTTACGGTTATTTTATTTACCAGCGAGCTGTTCATAAAAAGCCAGGTCATGAAATCGCTAAATTATATTTGATTGCTTACCTCGTACAAATTATTAATATGCTATCTGGCGAATATTCTAATTTTCATTGATACATGCTGATCTGCAATGGAGAAATGAGGCTTGCTGAATGAACAATCCATATTATCCGATTATGCTGAAGCTAAGTAATCAGCGAATTGTTGTCATTGGCGGTGGCTCAGTTGCTGAACGTAAAGTGCATGGCTTACTTGATGGCGGGGCGAAGGACATCACTGTCGTTGCTCCTACACTTTGCAGCCAATTGCAGCAGCTAGCTCAATCGAAAACAATAAATTGGATAGAGCGCAGCTATGAACGAAGCCTGATTGAAGGGGCTACTTTTGTTTTTGCTGCGACTGATGATAAGCTGTTGAATGAAGCGATTAGCAATGATGCACTTGCTTGCGATATACTGGTATGTAATGTGAGTAACGGTGAGCAAGGCAGCTTTATTACACCTGCTATCGCAAGGCATGATGGACTTACGCTGGCGATTTCTTCTGGCGGAAGCAGTCCAAGTCTAATTAAATATATGAAAAATGAGCTATCGCAGCATTTCCTGCCACGTTATGAGCAGGCTCGTCTGCTGTTAGAGCGAGTGCGCGGCGATGTGCTCGCAAGCGAGCTTAATAGCAAGCAGCGACAATATATGCTGGAGTTAGCAACGATGGAAGCTGTCGCTGGGATAAGTGATTCATATGAACAATGGTTTGACAAGCTATACAAACGTACTGTACAGACTGAAGGTGAGGTTTAATAGATGGAAACTAAGGTGATTAAGGTTGGAACGCGCCAAAGTCAGCTCGCTCTAACGCAAACAGGACAAGTTATTAAACAGCTTGAGAAGCTTTGCGAGCAGAACGGACTGCCTTACACATTTGAAATTCATAAAATTGTAACGAAGGGTGACCAAATTCTCGACGTTACCTTGTCTAAGGTAGGCGGAAAAGGACTATTCGTTAAAGAAATTGAGCATGCTCTGCTTACTGGTGTAATCGATATTGCGATTCATAGTATGAAGGACATGCCTTTTGAGCTTCCGGAGGGATTAATTATTGGTGCCGTACCGAAGAGGCTGTCTCCGCAGGATTGTCTTGTGTTAAAGAATGGACAATCGCTTGATGATTTGCCGCAAGGTGCTAAGGTTGGGACAAGCAGCCTGCGCAGAAGCAGTCAGTTGAAATTTGCTCGTCCAGATCTTGATCTGCAATGGATTCGCGGCAATATTGATTCTCGCTTGCGTAAGCTGGAAACAGAAGGCTTCGATGCGATCGTATTGGCAGCTGCAGGATTAACGAGAATGGGCTGGGAAGATTCAATTTCAGCACTATTGCCGCTTGATGTATGTGTGCCTGCCGTTGGACAGGGTGCATTAGGTGTACAATGTCGCGGGAATGATGAGTCTGTGACTAAGCTGCTGGATTTATTGAATGATGCACAGTCGGAGCTAACTGTATCAGCGGAAAGAAGCTTCTTAGGCACGCTGCAAGGCGGCTGTCAGGTGCCGATCGGTGCACATGCGATCATTGTAGAGGAAACAGGTGACGGTCCATTATTGGAGCTAACTGGTATCGTTGGTTCACCAGATGGAGTAACGCTGCTTAAAGAGATACGTCGTGGTCATGATCCGATCGCACTCGGACAAGAGGTAGCGAAGGAACTGTTAGACAATGGAGCACGCGACATATTAGCGAAAATTGAGGGGTAACTGATGAACAAGGGGAAAGTGTATTTGGTGGGGGCTGGACCAGGCGATCCGAGATTGATTACGATTCGTGGTATGCAATGCATTAAGGAATGTACTGCAATCGTATATGACCGCCTGGCAAGCCCTCGCTTGCTGCGTTACGCAAGATCAGATGTAAAACGAGTATATGTTGGGAAGCTGCCTGATCGACACACGATGAAGCAAGAGGAGATTAATCAACTGCTCGTTGACCTAGCATTGGAGGGGCATATTGTTACTCGTCTAAAGGGTGGCGATCCAACGATTTTTGGACGAGTTGGTGAAGAGGCAGCACTGCTCAATCAGCATGATATTACTTACGAAATTGTCCCTGGTATTACATCAGCGATATCAGTTCCTGCGTATGCAGGCATTCCTGTAACTCACCGCGATCATGCCTCATCGCTATCGATTGTGACAGGGCATGAAAGTCCGGACAAGCTTGATCGCTCGATCTATTGGGATAAAGTAACGAATGCGACTGGTACGTTACTGTTTCTAATGGGAGTAGCCAAAATCGATTACATATCTAAGCAGTTAGTGAAGCATGGCCGCAGTCCTGCGACGCCTGTTGCACTTGTTCGGTGGGGGACGACTCCGGAGCAGGAAACATTAGTTGGCACGCTAGAGAATATCGCTGAGCTGGTTGAGCAGCGTAAATTTGAATCACCTGCCATCATCATTGTTGGCGATGTGGTGAAGCAGCGTGATGAATTACTTTGGTACGAAAAAATGCCTTTGTTCGGAATGCGAGTACTAGTTACTCGTGCACGCTCACAAGCTAGTGAATTTGCAGAATTGATTGAGGCGCTAGGCGGTGAGCCGTGTGAATTTCCGGTAATCGAGGTTCGTAAGCCGCAAGACACTAGCATGCTTGAAGCAATCAAGACATCTGTTAACAATGCTGAGCGCTATGACTGGCTAGGCTTCACTAGTGTTAATGGCGTAGACTACTTTTTCCAAGAGCTGCAGGAGCATGGGATCGATGTGCGTCGCTTTTATCGAGCGAAAATTGCAGCTGTTGGACCTAAAACAGCCGAGAGCTTGCAGCAGCGTGGCTTGCAAGTCGATGTTCAGGCTGGTCGCTATGATGCAGAAGGGCTAGTCGAGGTGCTTTCTCGCCATATGCAGGCAGGACAGCGTATTTTGCTGCCAAGAGGTGACCTGGCTCGCTCTGTGTTGCCAGAGCAGCTTAAGGCTCAAGGTATTCTCGCAGATGAAATCAGCATATACGAAACGGTAGTCGCACAGCAGCAGGACCCGATTGTATTGGATTGGATTAGGTCCAATCATATTCATATGCTTACCTTTACTAGTTCATCGACCGTTCATAACTTAATACAAGTATTACAGAAAAATGGGTTTGAGGATCCAATTGCTGTACTGTCTCAATATCACATTGCCAGCATAGGCCCGATCACTTCCAAAACGATTACAGATTATGGACTGAAGGTAACGGTGGAGGCAGAGGAGGCGACAATTGAATCGCTAACGGCTGCTTTAGTTGGCTATAATGCGAAGAGACGTCAAATTTAACATCATGAGAGCAACAGCAACAGCTAAGAACTATTTTAGGAGGAAATCAAGATGACATTCCCAATTACCCGCAATCGCAGACTACGTCGTTCGGCTGCATTACGCAGCATGGTGCGTGAGCATTCCTTGCAGGCTGCAGATTTTATTTATCCTATTTTTGTGACACATGGTGAAGGCGTAAAGGAAGAAATTCCTTCTATGCCAGGTGTTTATCATTTATCGTTAGATCTATTAAAGCAGGAAATCGAAGAGGTAGTAGCTTTAGGCATTCAATCCGTACTTATTTTCGGTGTACCAGCCTATAAGGATGCGGTTGGCAGCTCAGCATACGATGACAATGAAATCGTACAGCAGGCAATTAAAGCAATTAAAGGATGGGCTCCACAGCTTGTAGTCATTGCCGACACTTGTCTATGCCAATTTACCGATCACGGTCATTGTGGTGTTGTTCATGTTGAGGAAGCAAGTGGCGAGGCATATATCGAAAACGATGAGTCGTTGCAATTGCTTGTGAAAACAGCGGTATCGCAAGCGCGCGCTGGTGCTGATATTATCGCACCTTCCAATATGATGGACGGCTTTGTTGCTGCGATTCGTCAAGGCTTGGACGAAGCGGGCTTCTCACATATCGCGATTATGTCGTATTCGGTGAAATACGCTTCAGCATTTTACGGTCCGTTTCGTGATGCGGCACATTCTACACCGCAATTCGGCGATCGTAAAACGTATCAAATGGATCCTGCTAATGCGCTTGAAGCATTGCGCGAAGCAGATAGCGACGTAGCAGAGGGTGCGGACTTCCTAATGGTTAAGCCTGCTCTTGCGTACTTGGATGTTGTTCGTATGCTTGCTGAGAATTTTGATTTGCCGTTAGTTGCTTATAATGTAAGTGCGGAATATTCCATGGTAAAAGCAGCGGCTGCCAATGGCTGGATTAACGAGCAAGCAGTTGTGCTAGAGACTTTGCTTGGAATGAAGCGTGCAGGTGCTAAATTAATTATTACTTATCATGCGAAAGACGCAGCTAGATGGATTAAAGGTTAAGAAGAATGACAAGTCACAATTCAGGGGGAATAGAGTGATGAGTAAACGTATTGATACGTTATCGAAGCAAGCGTTTGAACGCGCTAAGAAGGTTATTCCTGGTGGAGTTAACAGTCCTGTTCGTGCGTACAAATCAGTTGGTTTGACACCTGTATATGTGGAAAGAGGTGCTGGCAGTAGCATTTTCGATATCGATGGTAATCGCTATATCGACTACATTCTTTCCTGGGGACCGCTTATTGCAGGTCATGCCCATCCGGAGGTTGTACAGGCTTTGCAGGAAACAGCTGCAAAAGGAACAAGCTTTGGTGCACCTACTGAGCTGGAAACATTGATGGCTGAGCTTGTGGTGGAGCGTGTGCCTTCCGTTGATATTGTGCGCATGGTTAACTCAGGTACAGAAGCGACGATGAGCGCACTTCGTCTAGCGAGAGGTTATACGAATCGACCTAAAATTCTTAAATTCGAAGGCTCGTATCACGGTCATGCCGACAGCTTGCTAATTAAAGCTGGTTCAGGTGTTGCTACATTAGGTCTGCCAGATTCTCCGGGCGTGCCGCAATCTGTTGCACAGAATACGATTACTGTTCCATACAATGATTTGGAAAGCGCAAGGCTGGCATTCGAACGCTACGGCGAGGAGCTAGCATGTGTAATCGTTGAGCCGATTGCTGGTAATATGGGCGTTGTGCCACCGCTTCCAGGCTTTTTAGAGGGACTTAGAGAGCTTACGCAGCAGTATGGCAGCCTACTTATTTTTGACGAGGTAATGACAGGCTTCCGTGTAGATTATTCATGTGCGCAAGGTAAGTTTGGCGTTACGCCAGACTTAACGTGCTTCGGTAAAGTTATTGGCGGAGGACTGCCAGTTGGAGCATATGGCGGTCGTCGTGAAATTATGGAGCAGATCGCTCCGAGCGGTCCGATCTATCAAGCGGGCACATTGTCAGGTAATCCGCTAGCGATGGCTGCTGGCTATACAACATTAAAGCTTATGACGCCTGAAGCATATGCTCAGCTTGAGCAGAAGGCCGCACGTCTGCAAGAGGGCTTTGAGGACAATGCCAAAAAATACGGTGTGCCACTAACGATTAATCGTGTTGGTTCAATGGTATGTCCGTTCTTTACAGAGCAAAAGGTTATTGATTTTGAAACTGCAAAAACATCTAACCTAGCACATTTTACAGCTTACTTTGGGCATATGCTAGATCAAGGTGTCAGCGTACCACCTTCTCAATTTGAAGGATTGTTCCTATCCATCGTTCATAGCGACGAGGATATTGAGAAAACAATTGCGGCGCAGGGCTATGCGCTATCTCAGCTTTAAGATTGAAGTGGAATTGAAGGCTGAATAATAGAGGTGAAAGTAATGAGTGTCTCGTATGTTAAGCTTGATGGGCTATTAACTCGTGAAGGTAATGATTTGGTGCTGGACTATCGTGGATTGGCCAAGCGCTTAACGAAGGAACAGGCAAAATACCAGCCTGAGATTGGTAGCCATCCTCATCTAGTTCGACAATGGCTGCTTGCTTGCAATGTATTTCCTCCCAAATGGATTAATCGCATTTTCTCCGTGGGTGGAATAAAGTGGGTAGGTGATCAGCTTTATTTACTGGCTTACACCTATGCTGACTTGCAGCAGGACGATGATTATCGCGCTGCACAAACCGAACATAAAACAGGGGCTGCGCGTATTGAGGTATTGTATGAAGACGAGCATCTGCTCGTTGTCAATAAGCCTGCGGGTATGCCAGTGCATGGAGCGAACAAAGGGCAGCGCAATAGCTTAGATGTTGCTGTCGCCGTTCATATGCTGCGTCATAACGACCCAATTATTATTCGTCATATTCATCGCTTGGATGATGATACTTCAGGTCCAGTGCTATATGCGAAAAATGAGCTGTCACAGCAGCGTCTCGACGAGCAGATGCGGAACAAGGAAATTGAACGACAATATATTGCCATCGTACATGGCAGGTTACGTAGCAAAAAGGGGACGATTAGCGAGCCAATCGGCAAGGATCGTCACCAGCCTAAGCGTAGAATTATAACGCCTAAAGGTGAAAGTGCAATTACACATTATGAGCTGCTTGAAGCGGGCGAGCTATATTCTACCGTCAAGCTTGAGCTAGAGACAGGCAGAACCCATCAGATTCGTGTACATATGAGCCATATTCGTCATCCGCTTGTCGGAGATTATTTGTATGGCGGTAATACGGAGCTGCTTAATCATCAAGCGCTGCATGGAGCGAGCTTAAGTCTTATTCATCCTATCACGGGTGATAAGCTAGTGGTTGAAGCACAGCCACCTGCTTGGTATGCAGAAATTAAACAACATATTACAAAAAGTTAGTCATGCTACGCCTTCCTTCACCATATAGATAAATAGTGAAAGCTATCGTAATACAAGCATTCATTATTGGTGAGGGGAGGCTTTTTCGTGTCTAATGGCAATCATGGACTTCGATTTGATATTTATGAACGTGTACATTTGCCTGATAATGTAGCGGCCATTGATGAGCTGGAGGAGATCGAGCTCGTTCCGCGGATTCAAGTGATAGAGCAAGGAGATAATGCCATCCTACAGGGACAGCTCGTATTGAATGGAATTTATCGGGCGCAAGGCACTGAGGACGAGCAAGTTGCGCTAGAGCATTGGATACCCGTAGAAATTACATTGCCGCTTAACCGCATTACTAGGCTGGATGAGGTAACGGTCGATATTGACACATTTGATGTCGTGTTGCTTTCCTCACGTGCGCTGAATTTGACTGGCATATTGTCGCTAAGAGGCATTGTGCTTGAGCAGGAGCAGGAACCTGATGAGTGGGATGCGGAGGTATTCACCGTATCACACTCTCGCGGAGAAGAAGAAGACAGTGAGGATAATGCTGTCAGCTTTTCATACGATGAACAGCAAAATTACGAAGGGCGCAGCTACGAGGCGCAAGAGCAAGAGCAAGAGCAGTACGGGCAGCAGTACGAGGCACAGCAGTACGGAGTGCAGTACGAGCAGCAGTATCAAGAGCAGTATTATACTCAGCAGGATGAACGGCCAGCGGCTGAACAATACCAAGGTGAAGAGTTGAATGCAGAGGGTCAATATTCCGGGGACGAAGGCTATGCAGCTTCAGAGCAGTCTAATGAGCAGCCAACACATTTGAGCTTCTTGCAGCAGTTGGAGCAGCGCTACGGACAGCAGTCGGAGCAGCAAGAGAATGAGGGCCAACAATTTGTTCAGCAATCTTATCATGAGCAGCAATATGTACAGCAAGTAGAGCAGCAGTATGTCGGTTATCGAGTAGACGAGCAAGAGGACGCAGATGCAGAGCTTGAGGATTCCAATGATGCTCCTGTGCTGGAAAGCACATCATATCTAGCTTCATTATCTACCGAAAGTGCCCTTCAGCAAGAGGAGCAGGGTTCTCGTGAAGAGTGGGATCAGAGTGAATTGCAGGCAGAACAATCGGAGCAGGATGCATACGATACAGCTCAGCAGCAAGCTGAGGAAGAGGCGCAGTGGTCATCATGGGAAACGGTTGAAACAGAAGGGGCACGTGAGCCAGAAGAGCAGAATTTCCAAGACGATCAATTACAACAGTTTGAGCCAGAGGTTGAAGCCTCAGGACAATCGTTAGCGGAGCCGCCTATTCAACGAGAGCTGCACATCGCGCTCAATGGCAATAAGGAGCAGAACGAAGTGCAGGGCATTCGCACAATACTTAATTCTAGCTTACGTGAGCAGGCAGCACAGCAGGCTGCCACAATACAGCAGCAAGAGCAAGATCGTAAGCGTGATGAACAGGAGAAGCAGCGTTCGCACGAAGAGCAAATTGAATGGCAGCAGCTGTTCTTAAACAAACGCCCTGAGCAGAACGAATTTAAACGAATTCGTATGTGCATTGTTCAGAAGGAGGATACGCTTGAGCTGATCGCAACGCGCTACAGTGTCAATCCACGCGAGCTGCTACTACGTAACAATTTACATGAATCGGCAATTACCGAAGGACAGCTGTTATACATTCCTTAGAAATTGACTAGTTGCACATCTTACGTTATTATATTGTTATATGTGCAACAATGTTGATGAGGAATAGTATACATTCGTTTCCTTCAGAGAGTAGAGCTGTTCGCTGAGAGGCTCTATAGGTTAACAAGTATGCGGGTCGCCTCTGAATTGCCAAGCTGAACGCAAGGTTTACTGCTTGTAGGCGTGGCCGGTCACAGCCGTTATCTGTTTAAAGTGCCATATGTGAAGCAGCTGGCTGCTGGCATATGGAATGAAGGTGGTACCACGGAAGCATAGCCTTTCGTCCTTTTCAATAAGGATGGAGGGCTTTTTTTATTGCATATTTTACATGTGGAGGATGAAGAAATGTCAGACAATCAATCTAAATTGAGCATGCCAACCACGTACGATCCGAAAGCAGCGGAACAAAAGTGGTATGAGTATTGGATTAAAAACAACTTTTTTCAAGCAGGCAAGCGTCCAGATGCAGAGCCTTTCACTATAGTTATTCCGCCACCAAACGTTACTGGAATGCTACATATTGGTCATGCGCTTGACTTTACGCTGCAAGACATCATTATCCGTACGAAGCGTATGCAGGGCTACGATGCATTGTGGCTGCCAGGTACTGACCATGCGGGTATCGCAACGCAAACGAAGGTTGAGCAAAAGCTTCGTGAGCAAGGCTTGTCGCGTCATGATCTTGGACGCGAGAAATTCCTAGAGCAGGTATGGGCTTGGAAGGATCAATATGCGAATACCATCCGTGATCAATGGGCGAAAATGGGGCTATCACTAGACTATACACGCGAACGCTTTACGCTTGATGAAGGTCTATCTAAAGCTGTTCGTGAAGTATTCGTACGCCTATATGAGAAGGGCTTAATTTACCGTGGTAAAAAGATTATTAACTGGGACCCGGCAGCACGTACGGCGCTATCTGATATCGAGGTCATTTATAAGGAGCTTAACGGTCATCTGTACCATCTTCGTTATCCGTTGAAAAATGGTTCCGGCTACATTACTGTTGCAACAACTCGTCCAGAAACGATGCTAGGCGATACTGCAGTTGCCGTACATCCAGAGGATGAGCGCTATAAGCATTTGATCGGCGAAATGATCGTCTTGCCAGTTGTTAATCGTGAGATTCCGATTATCGCTGACGAATACGTTGAGAAGGACTTTGGTTCTGGTGCGGTTAAAATTACACCTGCACATGATCCGAATGACTTTGAGGTTGGTGAGCGTCATAACCTTCCACAAATTATCGTCATGGATGAAACAGGCACGATGAACGACGAAGCTGGTCCATATAAAGGCTTAGACCGTTTTGAATGCCGTAAGCAATTAGTTGCAGATCTTCAAGCGCAAGGCGTGTGCGTACAAATCGAAGACCATGTGCATCAAGTAGGTCATAGTGAGCGCAGTGGCGCAGTTGTTGAGCCTTACTTGTCTACACAATGGTTCGTTAAAATGAAGCCACTAGCTGAAGCGGCTATCGCTGCACAAAAAGCGGGCAAAGGCGTACAGTTTGTACCAGAACGCTTTGAGAAAACATATCTAAACTGGATTGAAAATGTACGTGATTGGTGTATTTCTCGTCAGCTATGGTGGGGACATCGTATTCCTGCATGGTACAATGACGAAACTGGCGAGATGATCGTTTCTCGTGAGGATCAAACTGATCCAAATCTTCGTCAAGATAATGACGTGCTAGATACATGGTTTAGCTCAGCGCTATGGCCGTTCTCAACACTTGGCTGGCCTGAGAAAACAGCGGACCTAGAGCGTTATTACCCGACAAATGTGCTTGTAACTGGCTACGACATCATCTACTTCTGGGTAGCTCGCATGATCTTCACAGCGCTTGAATTTACAGGAGAAATGCCATTTAAGGATGTTATGATGCACGGTCTTGTTCGCGATAAAGACGGTCAAAAAATGTCCAAATCACTAGGTAATGGTGTTGACCCGCTAGATGTTATCGAGCAATATGGTGCTGATGCGATGCGCTATATGATTTCAACAGGAAGCACGCCAGGTCAAGACTTGCGCTTCCGTTTTGAAAAGGTTGAGCAGGCTCGTAACTTCGCTAATAAAATTTGGAATGCTTCTCGTTTTGCGCTAATGAATTTGGAGGGCTTTACGTATGAAGATATTAATCTTGATACAAACTTAAGCACAGCAGATCGTTGGATTCTGCATCGCTTGAATGAAACGGTGCGTGATGTCACTCGCTTGATGGACAGCTATGATTTCGGTGAGACTGGCCGCTTGCTATACAACTTCATCTGGGATGATCTATGTGACTGGTACATCGAGTTCTCAAAACTTAGTCTATATGGCGAGGATGCAGAAGCGAAAAAAGCAACTCAATCCGTGCTCGCTTATGTATTAGATCGTACACAGCGTCTAATTCATCCATTTATGCCGTTTATATCTGAGGAAATTTGGCAGCATCTACCGCATGAAGGTGAAACAATTACGCTTGCTGCATGGCCAGTATATGACGAAGCATTAGCAGCTCCTCAAGCAGTGAAGGAAATGGAATTGCTGATGGATATGATTCGCTCTGTTCGTAATATTCGTGCAGAAGTGAATGTACCGATGAGTAAGAAGGTTGATTTGCTTGTTAAGCCATCTGGTCAAGCAGAGTATGACATTCTAACGTCTAACGAGGAGTTTATTAAACGCTTCTGCGGTACTTCATCGCTAGAAATTTCACTAGAGATGACTTCTCCAGATAAAGCGATGTCGGCGATTGTAACGGGCGCAGAGCTGTATCTTCCGCTTGCAGGCTTGCTAGATATTGCACAAGAGGTTGCTCGTCTAGAGAAAGAGCTAGAGCATTTGAATAAAGAGGTAGAGCGTGTAGAGAAAAAGCTTGCTAATGAAGGCTTTGTTGCGAAAGCTCCTGCTAAAGTAATTGAAGAAGAGCGCGCTAAGATGAAGGACTATGCTGAGAAGCGCGATAAGGTCGTACAACGTATTGCTGAGCTTCGCGGCTAAGAAAGGGTGAGCGATGATGAACGATAATAGTAAAGTCGCTATGATGAGCTCTTATGACGAGGCTGTCGAATGGATTAATAGTTTAATTCCATTCGGCATACGTCCTGGCCTTGAGCGAATGGAACAATTGCTGGAGTCCTTTAACAATCCGCATCGTCGCCTACGTATTATTCATGTAGGTGGTACGAACGGGAAAGGCTCCGTCTGCTCATATTTAACGCATGTATTACGTAAGGGCGGCTATGATGTAGGTACATTTACTTCGCCATATATCACGAAGTTTACGAATCGGATTCAATATAATGGTCAAGATATAGAGGAAGAAGTATTGCTAGAGCTTGCAAACAAGGTTCGTCCATTCGTTGAGGAAATGGCTAACACAGAGTTAGGCTCACCGACGATGTTTGAGGTTACAACATTAATTGCGATCCTCTATTATGGAACGGTAACGTATCCAGATTATGTGGTGCTAGAGGTTGGACTTGGCGGACGATTAGATGTGACGAATGTTGTCCATCCTATCGTTTCCGTTATTACGACGATTGGTCATGACCATATGGACAAGCTCGGCAATACATTAGAGGAAATCGCATTTGAGAAGGCGGGCATTATTAAAGCTGGCACGCCGGTTGTCGTTGGTGTGACTCAGCCTGAGGCAATTGCTGTAATTCGTGAGGTAGCAGCGGCGAAAAAAAGCACGATGTACCTTTACCAAGAGCAATTTGATCAAATGCCGCTTTACGTTGATGCACAGGAGCAGCAATTCCGCTTTGAAGGCTTATTTAGAAATATTGAAGATGTAACGATTACGATGCAAGGGGAGCATCAACGTCAAAATGCCGCTGTGGCATTAATGACGCTTGAATTGCTGCGTCAATATTTTGCTCTTGTCCTTGACGATGAGGATTTGTTAGAAGCGATGAAGACTACTTCATGGCCTGGTCGTCTTGAGCAAATTAGTACGCAGCCTCATCTCGTTATTGATGGAGCACATAATCCTGAGGGAGCAGAAGTGCTTGTCAAATCGATAAAAGCAACATATAAGTATGAAAAACTGCATATTATGATGGGTATGATGAACAATAAGAATCACCATGACACATTAAAGCATATATTACCATTAGCGGATACTTTAATTATTACAGAGCCTAATTTTCGTTCGGCACAAGATGCGGAGTTGCTGCAAACAGCAGCATTAGAGGTTGTAAAGGAGCTAGACTTGCCTCTCGCTCCACATATTATCGTTGAGCGAGATTGGAAACAGGCATTAAATCTGCTATTGGAACGAACGAACGAATCTGACATGGCACTCGTAACAGGGACATTGTACTTAATTGGAGACGTACGCTCGCATATGCTATACAACAAGGATGCGGAAAAAGGCTGGTGAATTCTCTTTGAAAGCAAATGAACAAGTTCATTTCATTGGTATTGGCGGCTACGGTGTTAGTGCGATTGCCAAAGTAATGTTGGAAATGGGCTATAAGGTTACAGGTTCTGATGTAGCGATGTCTGCATTAGGACAAAAGTTAAAAGATCAAGGAGTAGACTTAAAGTTAGGGCATCATGGGGATCATATTGCTGGCGCTAATCTCGTCGTC
>Ga0182736_1001526_pt1 | contig 22069 bp, 24 predicted proteins | sample eDN5th30CKraftBY_FD_128882 | JGI IMG/M metagenome (GOLD analysis project Ga0182736, IMG submission 128882) | Enriched backyard soil microbial communities from Emeryville, California, USA - eDNA 5th pass 30_C Kraft BY (version 2) (version 2) | ecosystem: Environmental > Terrestrial > Soil >... | reverse complement strand
TGGCCTCGGCCAGCATCTCGTGGCGGGTGTTCGCCGGCGGCCACCCGCCCCCGGTGACGTGCTCGTTCAGGTTCTCCCCGGCGCCGAGGCCGAGGGTGAAGCGGCCGTCGGCGAGGAGGGCGACGGTGGCCGCCTTCTGCGCCACGATCGCCGGGTGGTACCGCTTGATCGGGCAGGTCACGTAGGTCATCAGCTCCATCGACGACGTGACCTGGGCGACGGCGCCGAGCACGCTCCACGCGTAGGGGGAGTGGCCCTGCTCCTCGAGCCAGGGGAAGGCGTGGTCGCTGATGACGGCGAAGTCGAAGCCGGTCCCCTCGGCGCCCGCCGCGTCTCGGACGAGGTCCTGCGGCGTCGACTGCTCGCACATGAGGGTGTACCCGAAGTCCATGGAGCGGAACTACCCGGAGTCCGTCCGGCCGAATCACCGGTGGTCAGCGGTGTGGAACCCCCCGCCTGGCGGGTACCGGAAGGCGTGATGGACTCCGTGCACCACGTCGCGCTCCTCGGGCTGATGGGCAGCGGCAAGACCACCGTCGGCCAGCTCGTGGCCGACGAGCTCGGCTGGCCGCTGGTGGACAGCGACGTCGTCGTGCAGGAGCGCACCGGGATGACCGTCGCCGAGCTGTGGGAGCGGGGCGGCGAACCGGCCTACCGGCCCCACGAGCGCGAGGCGGTCACCCAGGCGCTCGCCGGCCCCGGCCCCGACGTCGTCGCCGTCGCCGCCGGCGCCATCGAGGACCACGTCGCGGTGGCGTCCATCCGCCAGCACGGCGTGTTCCGGGTGTGGCTGCGCGCGGAGCCCGAGACCGTGGCCCAGCGGGTGACCCTGAGCGACCACCGCCCGCTCATCCCCGATGACCCCTTCGCCGTGCTCGCGACCCAGGCCAAGGAGCGCTCGGAGGCGTACGAGGAGGTCGCCGACCTGGTGCTCGACGTCGAGGACGGGGAGCCCGAGGAGCTCGCCGACCGGATCGTCGACGAGGTCCGGGCCCGCTCGTAGCCTGGCTCGGGTGACCGCACCCGGGGATGTCGACGACGAGGTCCTCAGCGCCATCCGGGGGATCTGCTCCGCCCTCCCCGAGACGTACGAGGAACCGGCCTGGGTCGGCGTCCGGTGGAAGGTGCGGACCCGCACCTTCGCCCACGTCCTCACCATCGACGACGGCCGCCCGGCCTCCCACGCGCAGGCGGCGGGCACCGACGGCCCGGCCACGGTGCTGACGTTCCGGTCCCAGGGCGACGAGCTCGAGGTGCTGCGACGCAGCGGCCCGCCCTACTTCTTCGGCGGCTGGGGCCGGGAGGTCGTGGGGCTCGTGCTCGATGACGGCACCGACTGGTCCGAGGTGGGCGAGCTCCTGACCGAGAGCTACTGCATGCTCGCCCCCAAGAAGCTGGCCGACGCCGTGGTCCGTCCACCCGGGTGACGTGGGTCGCTGGACGGGGCGCGATCGGCGGAAAAGGGTTGGTGCGGGACCAGCGTGGGAACGGGTCTGCCATGGTCTCGGTCCCGCAGCCCGATCCGGTGCCGGAGGGCGTCGACCCGGTGCTCCACCTCGCCGTCCGAGCAGGGCTCCACGCCCCCTCGATCGCCCGGGCCTTCATCCGGTGCGCGGTGGAGCTCCTGGGAGCCTCGGCATCGGAGGACGTCCTCCTGCTCACGAGCGAGGCGGTGACGAACTCGGTGGTCCACGCCTCGACCGAATCGGTCGGCGTGTCGCTCTGGCGATCCGAGGGGCACGTGCACGTGAGCGTCACCGACAACGACCCCGTGGAGCCGCAGATCCAGCCCGACGACCCGACCCGGGCAGGCGGCTTCGGGGTCCGGCTCATCGACATGCTCGCCGACGACTGGGGCGTCGCCCGGATCGGCGACGACGGGAAGTGCGTGTGGTTCGAGGTCCCCGTCTCGGGTGAGCTTGCCGCCGTACCCTGAGCGCACGGCGGGGTCTCCGCCGCCCGCGTGAACGGGAGGCGCCATGGCCCACGCGATCGAGATCGAGCAGCTCACCAAGCGCTACGGGAGCGTCGCCGCGATCGACGGCCTCGACCTCACCATCGAGGAGGGCGAGGTCTTCGGCTACCTCGGCCCGAACGGTGCGGGGAAGTCCACCACCATCGCCATCCTGCTCGGGTTGATCCGGGCGTCGTCGGGCTCCGCCCGCATCTTCGGCCGCGACGTGTGGCGGGAGGCGCCGGCCCTGCACCGCCGGATGGCGTCGGTCCCGAGCGAGGCCAACCTCTGGCCGTCGCTGACGGGGGAGGAGGCGCTGCGCTTCCTCGGGAACGTGCACGGCAGCGTCGACGAGGCCTACCGGGCCGAGCTGATCGACCGGTTCCAGCTCGTCACCGACAAGAAGATCCGGGCCTACAGCCACGGCAACCGGCAGAAGGTGCTGCTGGTCGCTGCCTTCGCCAGCCGTCCGGACCTGCTGATCCTCGACGAGCCCACCACCGGCCTCGACCCGCTCATGGAGCAGGTGTTCCAGGCGGCGGTGCGCGAGGCGGCCGCCAACGGGCAGACGGTGCTGCTCTCCTCGCACATCTTGAGCGAGGTCGAGGCGGTGTGCGACCGGGTGGCGATGCTGCGTGAGGGCCGGCTGATCGAGACCGGCCACCTCGACGTCCTGCGGGGACTGGTCGCGCTGCGCGTCCACGCCGGGTTCGACCGCCCGCCGCCCGACCTGACCGCGGTCGAGGGGGTCAGCCGGGTGACCGTCGAGGACCACAGCATCGAGTGCGAGGTGACGGGCTCGGTCGAGCCGCTGCTGCGGGCGCTCGCCGATGCGGGCGCCGTGCGCCTGACCACCCGTGAGCCCTCGCTCGAGGAGCTGTTCGTCTCGCACTACGGCGCGGGCAGCGAGGCGTGACCGCTTCGCCCGAGGCGGCGATCGCCCGGCGGTCGCTGAAGCAGCTCTGGGTCGGGGCCCTGGTCTGGTCCGTCGCGTTCGGCGGGACCGTGGCGGCGTCGGCACTGTCGTACGTGTCGACCTTCCCCACGGAGGCGGATCGCCAGCAGGTCGCGGCGGCGACCAGCGGCGATGCCGGTCTCTCCGTGCTGCTCGGCCCCACCACGGCCATCGACACGGTCGGCGGCTACACGGTCTACAAGTGCTTCGTCTTCCTCACGACGATCGGGGCCATCTGGGGGCTCCTCGCCGCCACCCGGCTGCTGCGCGGGGAGGAGGACGCCGGCCGCTGGCAGCTCGTGCTCTCGGGCAGCACCCGGGCACCGCGGGCGACGGCCGCGACGCTCGTCGCCCTGCTGGGCGCGGTCGGGATCCTGTTCGTCGGGACCACGGCGATCACCCTGGCCGCAGGCCGGGACCCCGACGTGGGCTTCGGAGCGGCCGAGACCGTCCTCTACGGCCTCAGCATCGCCATCGCGCCGGCCGTCTTCGTGATGGTGGGCGCGGTGGCGTCGCAGCTGTGCCGGACCCGGCGCATGGCCAACTCGTGGGCGATGGCCGCGTTCGGCGTGTGCTTCCTCGTCCGCATGGTCGCCGACGCCGGCCCGGACACCCGCTGGCTCCGGTGGGCCACGCCGTTCGGGTGGACCGAGCTGATCCAGCCGTTCACCGAGAACGACCCCTGGCCGCTGCTCCCGGCGGCCGCCACCGTCGGCCTCCTCGCGGTCGCCGCGGTCGTCTTGTCGTCGCGGCGCGATGCCGGCAGCTCGGTGTTCGCGACGAGCGACGTCACGCCCCTCCGCCCCTTCGGGCTCGGGTCGCCCGTCGGCCTCGCGGCCCGCCTCGACCTCCCGGTGCTGGTCGCCTGGTGCCTCGGGGCCGCGGTCACCGGCCTGTCGTTCGGGTTGATCGCCAAGATCGCCACCGGGTCGGTGCCCCAGTCGCTGGGCGACACGCTGGACAAGTTCGGCGCCGAGGGCAGCTTCGTCGACCAGTACTTCGGCGTGGCGTTCCTGCTCGCCGCCACCGTGGTCGCCCTGCTCGCAGCCGGCCAGCTCGGCGCCGCCTCCGACGAGGAGTCGTCGGGCCGGCTCGTCCACCTGCTCGCCGGTCCCGTGCGCCGGGTGACGTGGTTCGGCGGGCGTCTCGGCCTGGCCGCCGCCGGGATCGTCGTCGCTGGGCTCCTGGCCGGCATCGGGGCCTGGGCCGGCGCTGCGACCCAGGGGGTGGACCTCGGCTTCTCGACGCTCGTCGGCGCCGGGCTGAACGTCGTGCCCACCGCCCTGCTCGTCCTCGGCATCGGGGCCGTCGTCCTGGCGCTCGCACCCCGGGCCGCGGCGATCACGGTCTACGCCGTGGTCATCGGCTCGCTGCTCGTCGACCTGCTCGCCTCGATGGTCGACGGCCTGGCCTGGACCGCCCACATCTCGGTGTTCCACTACATGGCGCTCGCCCCCGCCAGCTCGCCCGACCTGGGCACCCTCGTCCTCACCACGCTCGCCGGCGTCGGCCTCTGCGTGGTGGCGACGCTCCTGTTCGTGCGCCGCGACGTCGCCCTCGGCTGAACCCCGGCCGGCCCCTCGCCACCCGTCAGGCACCCTGGCGTCGCACAGCCCGTTGACACGTGACTAAAAGGTCACGTATCGTCCTCGGCGTGGACGAGGTGTTCAAGGCGCTGGCCGATCCGACCCGGCGGGAGTTGCTCGACGAGCTGTTCCGCCAGGACGGCCAGACCCTGACGGCCCTGGAGGAGCGGTTCGCCATGAGCCGCTTCGGCGTGATGAAGCACCTCAAGGTGCTCGAGGACGCCGGCCTGGTCGTCACCCGCAAGCGCGGCCGGGAGAAGCTGCACTTCTTGAACCCCGTCCCGATCCGGCTCGTCCACGACCGGTGGGTGAGCAAGTACGCCGAACCGTGGGTCGCCGGCCTGAGCGACCTCAAGCAGCGATTGGAGACGACCATGGAGCAGATCTACGAGATCTACATCCGCACCACCCCCGAGCGGCTGTGGGAGGCGATCACCAGTGAGACCGAGCGGGCCAAGTTCAGCTTCGGCAACACGATCCGGTCCGACTGGACCGTGGGCAGCAGCGTGGTGATGGGCAACCCCAAGGCACCCGGCCCCCTCGGCGACGGCGAGGTCCTCGAGATCGACCCGCCCCGCAAGCTGGTGCAGACCATGCGGGCGCTGTGGAGCGACGAGGTGGAGGCCGTCGGCTTCACGCGGGTCACCTGGGAGATCGAGCAGGTGCAGGACTCGTGCCACCTGACGGTCACCCACGACCAGCTGCCCGAGGGCTGCAACCCGGAGATCTACGGCGGTTGGCCGATGATCCTCTCGGGTCTCAAGACGTGGATCGAGACGGGCGACGTGCTCACCACGCCCGGGTCGATCATGTACGGCTGACGCTCCTCGGCGGAGGAGGCGGCCCGTCAGTCCTCGGCGCCGCCCTTGGGGCCGGTCACGATCACCGTGCAGGGCGCGTTGCGCACGACGTGGTCCGACACCGACCCGAGGACCGCCCGCTTGATGCCGCCGTGGCCGCGGGATCCGATGACCACCGCGGCGGCGTCGAGCTCCTCGGCCAGCAGGCAGATGGCGGCGGCAGGGTCGCCCTGGAGGACCTTGATCTCGGCTCCGGGCAGGTCCAGGTCCCGCTGCACGTGGGACGCGATGTCGTTGGCGTCGGCGCTGGCCTCGACCTCCAGCTCGTCGAACGCCTCGGGCGACATCACGCCGCCGGCCATGCCCGAGCCGGTCACCAGGGTCGGGTCGGGCTCGGCCATCACGGTGACGATGACCAGCGGCGTCGCCGGATCGAGGAGGGCGACGCCAGCCGCCAGGGCCGCGGTCGAGTGGTGGGATCCGTCGGCGCACAGGAGCACGGGAGCAGTCATGGCCGAACGGTACCGCGCCATCCGCTGGCAGACTTCGACCATGGCCACCGAACTCACCCCCGCTGAGGCGCTCGACTGGGTGTTCGCTCAGGCCCGCACCGCGAAGATCGGCATCGTCACCAAGTCCGGCGCCCCGCTCGTCGCCCCGATCTGGGTCGCACGGGACGGCGACGCCATCGTGTTTAACACCGGAGCCGGCACGACCAAGGGCCGGGCCCTCCGGCGTGACCCGCGGGTCTCGCTCTGCTTCGACGACGAGACGCCGCCGTTCTCGTTCGTGACCATCGCCGGCACCGCCGAGATCATCGAGGACCTGCCCGAGGTTCGGCGGTGGGCGGCCGTCATCGGCGGGCGCTACATGGGCGAGGACCAGGCCGGGGCGTACGGCGAGCGCAACGGCGTCCCGGGCGAGCTGCTCGTCCGCGTCACGCCCACCAAGACCACGTCCGCCATCGACATCGCCGACTGACCTCGGCCGCGTCGCGGCTCAGTCCACGAGCGCGGCGACGTCGGCCTTGACGACCTTGCCGAGGGCGTTGCGGGGGAGGGCCTCGACGAACACGATCCGCCTGGGGCGCTTGTAGGGCGCCAGCTCGGCGCGGGTGAGCGCGAGCAGGACGTCGAGGTCGGCGGCGCCGCCCGGCCCCTCGACCACCGCGACGACCTGCTCGCCCCACTCGGGGTGGGCGATGCCGACGACCGCCGCGTCGTGGACCCCGGGGTGGGTGCGGAGGACGTCCTCGACCTCGCGCGGGTACACGTTGTAGCCACCCGAGATGATGAGCTCCTTGCGGCGGCCGACGATGCGGACGTAGCCGTCGTCGTCGAGCGCTCCGACGTCGCCGGTGGAGAACCAGCCGTCGTGGAAGCTCTCGGCGGTGGCGTCGGGCCGCTGCCAGTAGCCGGAGAACACGTTCGGGCCTCGCACCTCGATCTCGTCGCTGCCCTCGGCGAGGCGGAGCTCGACGCCTGGGATCGGGAGCCCGACGGTGCCGGCGCGGCGGTCGCCGTCGTACGGGTTCGACGTGAGGATGACCGTCTCGGTCATGCCGTAGCGCTCGATGAGGTGGTGGCCGGTGCCGGCGGCGATCGCCGCGTGGAGCCCCGGGTCGAGCGGTGCCGAACCGGACACCCCCAGGCGGAGGGCGGCCAGCTCCTCGATGCGGCCGCTGGCGACGAGCCGGCTCCACATCGTCGGCACGCCGAAGAGCAGCGTGGCCCGGTGGGCGCCGACGGCGTCGATGGCGTCGGCGGCGTCGAACGACGGCCGGATCACCACGCTCCCGCCCGCGGTGAGCGCGCCGTGGAGCGCCACCCCGAGCCCGTGGATGTGGAACAGGGGGAGCGGGAGGACGAGCCGGTCGTCGGGGGTCCACCGCCAGGCCAGGCCGAGCGCCTCCACCGACGACAGCAGGTTGCCGTGGGTGAGGGCCGCGCCCTTGGGCGCGCCCGTGGTGCCCGACGTGTAGGCGAGGACCGCCGGGTCATCGGCGGTGACGCCGTCGATCCACGCCGGGTCGGGGCCGTCGGGCAGGGCCACGTCGGTGCCGGTCACGACGACCGGCTCGTCACCCGCTGCCGCGGCGATCCAGCCGGCGCGCTGCTCGTCGTCGACCACCGCGAGGGCCGGGGTGGCGTCTCGCACGATGTGGGCGAGCTCGCGCTCGAGGTAGGCGGTGTTGGCGGGGAGGACCACCAGGCCGGCGCGGAGGGCGGCGATGTGGGCGACCACGAGGTCGATCGACGCCCCGGCCGACAGGAGCATCCGGTCGCCGGGGTGGATGCCGGCGGCGGCGATCCGTCCGGCGACGGCGCGGGTCCGCTGCTCGAGCTCGGCGGCAGACACCCAGCCGGTCCGGTCGTCGAAGAGGGTCGGGTGCGCGGGGTCCGCGGCCCAGCGCTCGGTCCAGGCCGCGACCAGGCTCCGGCGGCCGAGGCGCTCGGCCGCGTCGGCGGGCGTCCCCGCAGGCAGGTGCACGTCCCAGGCCCTCATCGGTCGTCACCGTACCGACCGGTGCCCCGTACGATCGCCCCCGTGCCCGACCTGCGCCGCCACCTCGTGCCGATGGTCGGCCGGGACCCCGCCGAGGAGCACCGGGCGTCGACCCCGCTCGAGCTGCTGTTCGACCTCAGCTTCGTGGTGGCCATCTCCGTGTCCGCCGGCGAGCTCCACCACGAGATCGCCGCCGGCCACCTGCACGACGGGCTCGTCGGGTACCTCTCCACCTTCTTCGCGATCTGGTGGGCGTGGATGAACTTCACCTGGTTCTCGTCGTCGTTCGACACCGACGACGTCGCCTACCGGCTGCTCACGTTCGTGCAGATCTTCGGCGTGCTCGTGCTGGCCGTGGGCGTCCCCGACGCCTACGAGGGCGACTTCGGTCTCGTCACCTACGGCTACGTCATCATGCGCGTGGCGATGGTCGCGTTCTGGCTGCGCGCCGCGCGGGCCTCCGAGGATCGCCGGCCTGCGGCCATGCGGTACGCCGCCGGCATCGCCGTGGTCCAGGTCTTCTGGATCGCACGGCTGTACGTGCTCCAGGACCACGGCGCCTGGACCTTCCTGGCGCTGGTCGCCGCCGAGCTGTGCGTGCCGATGTTCGCGGAGCCCGACGCCTCGGCCACGGCGTGGCACCCCGAGCACATCGCCGAGCGCTACGGCCTGTTCACGATCATCGTGATCGGCGAGTCGATCCTGGCGGCCACCGGCGACATCCGCACGGCGCTCGACGACGGTGTGTCGATGGAGCTCCTCGCCGTCGCGATCGGCGGTCTGGTCCTGGTGTTCGGCCTGTGGTGGCTGTACTTCGAGCGCAGCGCCCACGAGCCGCTCGCCGAGATCGGGCGCGGGGCGTTCCTCTGGGGCTACGGGCACTACGCCCTGTTCGCGTCGCTCGCTGCCCTCGGGGCGGGCATCGCCGTCGCCGCCGACGTGCCGGGCGAGAGCGGCATGGTCATCTCGCCGGTGGGCCAGGCGCTGGCGGTCGCTATCCCGGCGGGGATCGCGCTGGCCACGATGGCGCTGCTCCAGGCGTTCCTGCACCGCGAGCCCGTGTCGCGCACGCTCCGGCTCCTGGCGGGCGCGGCGGCCATCGTCGTGGTGGGCGGCATCGCCGAGATCCCGCTCGGCATCGACGTCGCCCTGATGGGTCTGATCATGGCCGTGACCGTGGCGGTCGACGTGGTGCTGCTCGCCGAGCGCGAGCCTCAGCCGGTGTAGGTCGGCGACCCCGGCACGGCGGTGGCGGGCTGGGCGCCGGGGTCGGTGCCGGGCGTCGTCGGCGCGGTGGTGGTCGGCGTCGGCGTCGGCGGGGCGGCCTGGCAGCTGGGCAGGGCGCCGAGCGTGTCGATGGTGAGGTCGGGCGCGGGCGGCTTGGACCCGTCGGGGTTCGGCGCGGCCACGGCCACGACCATCACGAACAGCTGGCGCGGCGGCTCCTCGCCCTGGCAGGTGCCGACCTCGGCGCCTGCTGCGGTGTTGCCCTCGACGGTGGTCCGGTCCTCGCCGTGCACCCAGCGGTACGGGCTGTCGTTGGCGCCGGTGGTGACGTTGCCGCGCAGGACCGTGCCGGTGACGGGCTGGTCCAGGACGTTCGTGCGGTAGGGCGTCCCGATGATGACGGGGTGCTGGTCGGTCGCGGTGGCCTCGAACCGGTTGCCCTCGATGGTGGTCCCGTCGTCCTCGACGCGCACGCCGTAGGTGACGTCCTCGAAGCGGTTGTCGCGGATCGTGTTGTCCGGGGCGTGGTCGAGCGACACCTTCTTGCCGGGTTCGTCGACGTACGCCGGGTCCGAGCAGTCCATGGGGAACAGGTTCTCGCCCATCCGGGAGCCGACCCACACGCCGTTGAGCTCGTGGCTGATGTCGTTGCCCTCGATGAGGTTGCGGGCGGCGGGCACCCGGCGCTCGAACCAGTTGGGCTTGCTCTTGAACTCGCCGCAGTTCTCGTAGAGGAAGATCGCCCCGAACGAGTTGCGGGCGAAGGTGTTGCCACGGACGACGTTGTCGGTGGACCCGTCGATCGACAGCGCCTCCCGGCCGGTGCCCCAGTACCAGACGGTGGTCCCGCCGATGTCGAACGTCGAGCCCTCGGGCCCGTTCTCGGTGAAGCCGTTGTGGACGAGCGAGTTGCCCTCGATCCGGTTCTCGCGGGAGCCGGCCTCGAGGTAGATGCCGGAGCTGCCGGTGTCGTGGATGTCGTTGCCCGTGATGGTCACGTCGCTCACGTACGCGTCGACGTAGACGCCCACGCCGCGCGACCCGCTGAACTCGTTGCCGGCCAGCACGATGTCCGACGTGTTCGCCAGGTACTCGCTGCCCGGGGGAAGGAAGCGGGCGTCGTCGCGCCGCACGCGCAGGTTGTTGAGGAAGCCCTCGACGTGGCAGTTCGTCACCGTGACGTCGGTGAGGTCGACGTCGTCGGGTGTGCTGATCAGGATGCCGACGCCATGGTCGACCGCCGCGTCGATGGTGGCGCCTCGGCAGTCGAGCGTGACGTGCGAGGTCGAGATGTCGAAGCCGGCCGTGTAGGTGCAGGACGGGTCGAGCACCGAGTCCGCGGTGATCTGCACGCGGACGGCGGCCTGGTCGCACCCGACCAGCACCGGGTCGGCGCTCGCCGCCCGGGGCACGCCCACGAGCGATGCCGCCGCGGCGGCACCAGCGATCAGGACGGCCACCCCTCGTCGGCGCATCCGCCGAAAGGTAGCGGAACCCCCAGGTCAGGCGGGGAGCGTCTCGCCCGTGGCCGACGTGATGGCGTAGTGCGCCGGGTCGAAGCGGCGGGTCTTGTGCCGGTACACGAACGTGAAGTCGGGCCACAGCGAGGTGTTCTTGCCCGTCTTGTCGAGGTACCAGCTCTGGCAGCCGCCGGTGTTCCAGACGGTCCCCGCCACCTTGGCCTGGACGTCCTCGTTGTAGGCAGCCAGGGCCTCGGGTCGGACCTCGACGGTGGAGGCGCCGAGCCGGTCCATGGTGCGCAGGGCGTCGAGCACGTAGGTGACCTGCGACTCGATCATGTAGACGATCGACGTGTGACCCAGCCCGGTGTTGGGGCCGACCAGGAAGAACAGGTTCGGGAAGTTGTCGACCGTGGCGCCGAGGTACGCCGCCGCGCTCTCGGACCACTGGTCGGCGAGCTTGACGCCGTCGCGGCCCCAGATGCTGTGGGCCGCCGGGATGTCGGTGACGTGGAAGCCGGTGCCCAGGATGATGGTGTCCGTCGGGACCTCGGTGCCGTCGCTCGTGATGATCGACGTGGGCGTGATGCGGGCGATGCCCGAGGTCTCGACGGTGACGTTCGGCTGGGTGAGCGCCGGGTAGTAGTCGTTGCTGAGCAGCACCCGCTTGCAGCCGAGCGTGTAGTTCGGGGTCAGCTTCTCCCGGAGCTCGGGATCTTGGACCTGGGCGTGGAGGTGGGCCCTGGCCAGCTTCTCGCCCCGCTTCAGGATCGACGGCTTCTTCGTGAAGCCCACGGCGGTGAGCTCGCGGATGGCGTAGACGAACGCCCGCGTCAGCGCGAGGGCGCCGGGGACGTGGCGGAAGGCGAAGCGCTCCAGGGGCTTGATGGGCCGGGCGGTGCGGTGCATCACCCACGGCGGCGTCCGCTGGAAGAGCGTGAGGTGCCCGACCTCGGGCTGGATCTTCGGGACGAACTGGATGGCCGACGCACCGGTCCCGATGACCGCGACGTTCCGCCCGGCGAGGTCGTGGTCGTGGTCCCACTGCGCCGAGTGGAAGACGGTGCCGGTGAAGGAGTCGATGCCGTCGATGTCGGGGAGGCTGGGCTCGCTGAGCGGCCCGAGCCCGGCGACGAGCACCTGGCCCTCGTACGTGCCGTCGGTGGTCTCGACGATCCACACCCGGCGGTCGTCGTCCCAGCGGGCGCCCTCGACGGTGCGGCCGAAGCGGATGTGGGGGAGCAGGCCCTCGTCGCGGGCGACCTTGCGGAGGTAGGCCCAGATCTCGGGCTGGGGCGAGTAGGTGTTGGACCACTCGGAGTTCAGCGCGAACGAGAACGAGTAGAGCGCGCTCGGGACGTCGCAGGCGCACCCGGGGTAGGTGTTGTCCCGCCAGGTGCCGCCCACGTCGTCGGCCCGCTCCAGGACGAGGAAGTCGTCCATGCCGGCTCGCTTCAACCGGGCCGCCATGCCGAGCCCGGCGAAGCCGGTGCCGACGATGATGACCCGGGCGGAGGTGGCGGTCGCATCCGGGGCGGCGGTGCGGGCGGGGGAGGCCGTGGGCATGGGTTCGCTCCTGTCGCGGACCTTGTTGATCCGTGGTCAACAAGGTATGGCAACGCTGACCGCTGGTCAATAAGCTGGGGTCGTGACACCCGACACCCCGGCGGTCCGCAGCCGCCTGAGCCCCGAGGAGCGGCGAGCCCAGCTGATCGGCCTCAGCCTCGAGATGCTGCGCGACCGGGCCCTCCACGAGCTGTCGGTCGACGAGCTGGCCGCCGCGGCCGGGATCTCCAAGGCGCTGGTCTTCCACTACTTCGGCTCCAAGCCCGAGCTGCTGCAGGCCGTGGCCGCCGCCGCAGCCGACGAGTTCATCGCCGTCACCGAGCCCGACCCGACGCTCCCGCTCGAGGACCAGCTCGAGCAGTCCATGGCCGCCTTCGTCCGCTACGTGGCCGACAACCAGGTGGGCTACGTGATGCTCGTGCGCGGCCCGGCCAGCACCGACGACGCCATGCGGGAGCTCTTCGAGCGGACCCGGACGCGCGTCGTCGACCGCATCATCGACAAGCTCGGCCCCCTCGACCCGCCGCCCGCCGGCTTCCGGCTCGTCGTCCGCGGATGGGTCGCGTTCGCCGAGGAGGTCACCACCACGTGGGTCAACGACCCGTCGGTCGACGAGGACGCGCTGCTCCGCCTGCTGCGCGACTCGCTGACCCGCCTGGTGGAGCTGGTGTTCACCGACCCGCTCGGGCAGGGCGGCGAGGCCGGTTAGGCCGGGTCGGCCACCACGCCTCGGAGCCCGTCCTCGCCGAACAGCGGCTCGATGGCCCCCGCCAGCGACGGACCGCGGCGCAGGCCCTGGCCGCCGTCGACGCTGATGACCTGGCCGGTGAGCCACGTGGACTCGGGGCCCACCAGGAAGCGGACGAGCGCCGCGATGTCCTCGGGCTCGCCCACCCGGTCGATGGGCGTGTTCTCCCGGTAGGAGTCCAGGACCGGCCCGCCCGCGGTGATGAACTCGACGAGGTCGGTGCGGATGAGGCCCGGGCACACCGCGTTGACCCGGACCCAGCTGGGCCCGAGCTCGTCGGCGGCCTGGCGGCACAGCTGGTTGATGCCCGCCTTGGCCGGGCCGTAGGCGCCGAACCAGGGGTGGACGAGGGACCCGGCCGTGGACGAGATCGCCACGAACGAGCCGCCTCCGCCACGCACCAGCGAGGCGGACCCGTGCTTGAGGGCGAGCATGGTGCCGGTGAGGTTGAGGGTGGTGGTGGCCGCCCACTCGTCGACGCCGAGCTGGGTCACCGGGCCGATCGACGTGCTGCCGCCCGCGTTGGCGACCACCGCACCCAGCGGCCCGCCGGCGTGCTTCTCCGCCGCGGTGACCGCGGCCGCCACGGCGGCCTCGTCGGTGACGTCGGCGACCACGGCGTGGAGCGACCCGGCACCGTCGCCGAGGTCCGTGTCGGCGATCGCGGCCTCGAGCCGTTCGGCCGACCGCCCGCAGATCGTGACGGTGGCGCCGTCGGCAGCGAGCCGGGCTGCGATGGCCAGGCCGATGCCGCTGCCGCCGCCGGTGACGAGGGCGCCGGTGCCCTCGAGGCCGCGGGAGCCGCTCACTTCTTCTTCGCCGGCATCAGCGCCGAGGCGAACACCAGCACGCCACCGGCGATCGCGAAGTAGAAGCCGACGGCCGTGGTCGCCTCGAAGCTCGACGGGAAGTTGTCGGTGACGAAGCTGGCGATCTCGCCCCAGTTCGCCGCGGTGGCGCCGATGATCGCGAGGCCGAGGAGGGCCGCCACGATCCGCGCCAGCGTGCGGGCGATGCCCGTGAACAGCACGAGCGACACGACGACCGACGCCGCGGCCAGCACGAGGATCGCGTAGGGCGTCTGGGTCTTGAGCAGGCCCTCGCCCTCGGTGAGCGACCACGCCGTGACCGTGCCGGTGCTGCCCAGCTTCACCCAGCCGGAGAACACGCCGATGATGACGAGCACGGCGCCGATCAGGCCGATGAGGCCGCCGAACACCGAGCCGCCGGTCTGCTTCTTCGGTGCGGCGTCCGCTTCGGTGGCAGCACCCCAGGGAGCGGCAGCGGCGGCGCCCGCAGGCTGCCAGTCGGCGCCCGCCGGCGGGTAGCCGGCCGGTGCCGGAGGCGCGGTGGGCTGCTGCCACGACGGCGCGGCCGGCGCGGCGGGGCTCGCAGGCTGGCCGGTCGTGGTGGGCGGCGACCACGGGGCGGCGGTGGGCGGCTCCGAGCTGCTGGGACCCCACGGGCCCGACGCCGGGGCGGCCGGGGGCGGCGGCGCCGGCGCGGCGTACGGGGACGGCGCCGGAGCGCTGGGTGGCGGAGGCGTCACCTGGGTGGCGTCGTTCAGGCCCGGGGTCTCCACCCGCGTGGCGTCGTCACCCGAGGTGGGCTCGGCCGCCGGAGGGGGAGGAGGGGGCGGAGGTGCGGCCGCCGCGCTCAGCGGCTGGCCGCACCCCGTGCAGAACGAGGCCGTCGGCGGCACCTCGGTGCCGCAGTTGGAACAGGTAGTGGTATCGCTCACTCGACCAGCCTTCCTCGGTGCAGGGTCGGGCCATTCTGCCCGAGGACGACGAGGTCAGCTGACCGAGCTCAGTTCCGCAGCTTCGAGAGCAGCCGGAGGATCTCCAGGTAGAGCCACACGAGGGCCAGCATGAGGCCGAAGGCGGCGAACCACTCCATGTACCGCGGGGCCTTGTAGTCGACCGCGGTCTTGATGAAGTCGAAGTTCAGCAGCAGGTTCAGCGAAGCGACGATGACCACGACGACGCTGAAGCCGATGCCCCACGGCGAGGACGAGTTGACGATCGGGAGCGAGCTGCCGAAGAGGCTGGCGATCAGGTCCGCGATGTAGACGAACATGATCGCCCCCATCGAAGCGAAGATGCACATGCGGAGCTTCTCGGTGACCCGGATGGCGCCGGTGGCGAACAGCACCATCATCGTGATGAAGACGCCGAAGGTCAGCAGCACGGCCTGGACGACGATGCCGGGGTAGGCGGCCTCGAAGATGGCGGAGATGGAACCCAGCGCCAGGCCTTCGCCGACGGCGTAGATCGGGGCGGTGATCCGGGCCAGGCGGGGCTTGAAGATCGTGACCATGGCCAGCACGAAGGTGCCGATCCAGGCCAGGAAGATCCACGACGGCGGATTGGCGTCGTAGACCTTCTCGCCCGACGCGGTCATGCCCTGGTACACGATGTCGACGGCCTGCCAGCCGAACCAGCCGGCGACCATGAGCAGGAGGAGCAAGATGCCGGTGGCGGTCATCGTGCCGCTGATCCGCATCGTGTCGCCGCCGCCGGTGACCGGCGGGCGAGTGGTCTGGCCGGCCCCGACGCCGGCCGCACCGGCCTGGGCGTCGAACACGTTCGGCGGCAGCTCGTCGGCCGGGGACCCCCAGCCGGGCTCGAAGGCGCCCGGCTGCTGGTTGGCCGCGGTCTCCTTCTGAAAGATCTTCGGGTTCAGGGCCGGGTTGGTCATGGGGCCATTGTGCCCGATGCGGTCACCGATTCCCGGCCAGAACGCGAAGGACCGCCGGCCAGAGGCCGGCGGTCCTTCGAGCGATCGCGTTGGCTATCAGACCACGCGGACGTTCTGGGCCTCTTCGCCCTTGCGGCCGGGGGCCACGTCGAACTCGACGTGCTGGCCCTCGTCCAGGGTCTTGTAGCCGGTGCCCTGGATGTTGGAGAAGTGGACGAACACGTCGTCGCCGTCCTCGCGGGAGATGAAGCCGTAGCCCTTCTCGGAGTTGAAGAACTTCACGGTGCCAGTAGCCAAGGTATTTCTCTCTCTGTGCTTGCGCGAACACATCCGAGCGACGTGTCCGGCCCACAGGGTAGGACAGAAAACCCAGCGGTGAAAGGGTTCTTCCCCGACGCGGCCCGACCGGGGTGCGCTGCACCCCGGTCGGATCCGTCTGGAGGTGGCGGCGGGAATCGAACCCGCGTGGACGGCTTTGCAGGCCGTTGCCTCAGCCACTCGGCCACGCCACCAGGCCGAGCCACCCTAGCGGAGGCGGCTCCGGGCCCCGGACGAGATGGCGCGACGCGGGGTCCGAGAAGGACCTCCGAGCAGCGGTCTGGGTGCCCCGAGCCGCGCCCCCTACCCTGAGGCGGTGTCCGGGGGAGAGCTGCTGCTGATCGCGCTCGCCGGGCTGGCGTGCGGTGCGGTGAACGCCCTCGCTGGCGGCGGATCGCTGATCCTCTTCCCGGCCCTGATCGCCACCGGCATGGGCCCCCTGGCGGCCAACGTCACCAACTCGGTGTCGACCTGGCCGGGCTACCTGGGCTCCACGCTGGGGTTCCGCCCCGAGATCGAGGCGCAGCGCCACCGCCTCCCACCGCTGGCGGTCGCCACGCTGCTCGGCTCGATCATCGGCTGCGTGCTGCTGCTCATCACGCCACCGGACGCGTTCGACGCCATCGTCCCGCTGCTCGTGGTGGCAGCGGCGCTCCTGCTGGCCGTGCAGCCGGCGGTCGCCCGCCGGGTGGGCCAGCCCGTCGACGGCCACCGCCGCACCAAGCAGCTCCAGCTCGGCGGCGTGTTCTTCGCCAGCATCTACGGCGGGTACTTCGGCGCGGCGCTCGGCGTCATCTTCCTCGCCGTCCTCGCCCTCACCATCGCCGAGCCGCTCAAGCGCCTCAACGGCCTGAAGGCGGTCCTCTCCGTCGTGGACTCGACGGTGAGCCTGGTGGTCTTCGGGCTGTTCGGGCCCGTCGACTGGGTGGCGGTGGCGATCGCCGCCCCCGCCGCGCTGCTGGGCGGCTACCTGGGCGCCCGGGGGGCGCGGCGCGTCGACGACCAGGTGCTGCGGACCGGCATCGTGGTCTTCGCCATCGGTGTGGCGATCGTGCTCGCCGTCACCTGAGCGGGGCGCTCAGGCGGTGCAGGCGACGACGGCGTTGGTGTAGATCCGCATCGCCTCGCTGTCGGCGGGGACCGTGCCGTCCTTGTCGAGCGCGGCGATGGTGGGGCCGTCGAGCACGTCCATGATGCAGGCCGCCTGCGACCGGGAGAACGTGTCCTCGATGCGGTCCTGGACGCGGGTCTTGCGCACCTCGGCCGGGTCCTTCGGCTCCGACGAGCACGCGGCGGCCGAGGCGCCGAGCACCAGGGCGAGCGCCAGTGCGGCGAGCCGGTGCCTAGTCGTCATCGATGCAGGCCTTTGCGGCGTCGCGGTACTGCTGGCTCTCGGTGAAGGCGTTGAGGTCGGTGGCCTCGACGACCGCGTCGGCCCCCACCTCCTGGGCGATGCAGTCGGCTTGGGCATCGGTGAGGCCGAAGTCGTGGAGCCGCTCGACCGCCTGGTTCTGGGGGCCGGTGGACTCGGGATCGCCGCCGTCGCTCTTGGCGCACGACGCGCCGACGGTCACCAGCGACGCCGCGACCAGCGAGGCTGCGGCGAGGCGCAGGGTTCGGACGGGCACGGCACCTCCTCTCGAGGTCGGGGCGGGGTGCGTGCGAGGACCCTCGCATCCTCGCGCAGCCCATCTTCGAGCTGGCGTACCCCGCCTCGTCGGCCGTCCGGCGGCGGTCTCAAGTTGCGCCAGCCGGTCCGGTCGACTGAACTTGGAGGCCACGTGTCCACCGTGTGAAGGGGTTCAGGACAGGCTCATGGCTATCGAGGTCGAGACCAAGGACTGCACCCAGCTGGGCGACGCCGAGCTCGCGGAGATGGCGGACCTCTGCGCCGATGCGCCGAGCCGCTTCGAGGTCGGGGTGCTCTCCAAGGCCGCCGAGGCCTGGGTGCTCGTCACGCTGGCCCGAGACGCCGGCAAGCTGAAGGGCTTCTCGTTCAGCACCCTCGAGCGCATCGGGGGCACCCCGAGCGTGATCGTCGGGCTGGCCTCCGTGAAGCGCACCTCCAAGCGCGACACCGTCCTGCGGGCGATCGTCCACGACCAGCTCCGGCGGGCCGTGCTGGCCTTCCCCGACGAGGACGTCCTCGTCGGCACCCGCTTCGCCACGGTGTCGGGGTACGAGGCGTTCAAGACCCTCGTCGACATCGTGCCGCGGCCCGACTACCTGGCCACGGGCGAAGAGCGGGCCTGGGGCCGGCGCCTGGCCAAGCGCTTCGGCATCAACGCCAGCCGCTACGACGAGCGCTCGTTCATCGTCCGGGGCGACAGCACCTACCCCGAGGTGCTCGACCACGAGTCGCTCAAGCCCGAGAAGCTCGACGCCGGCTTCGAGGCCTTCTTCACCGAGGTCGACGACGCCCGGGGCGACGCGCTGATCGCGTTCGGCTGGGCCACCGCCGACGACCTCCTCAAGCTGACCTGATCTTCCGGCTGCGGCAGCCGCCGCGCCGATCGGTCCCCCGATGGAGCTGAACGACGCCATCCGCGCCCGCCGGATGGTCCGCGCCTTCACGTCCGAGCCGGTCGACCCCGGCGTCCTCGACCGGCTGTGCGACCAGGCCCGGCGCGCCCCGTCCGCGGGGAACAGCCAGGGCCTCGACCTCCTGGTCCTCGAAGGCCCGGAGCAGGTCGGGGGCTACTGGGACATCACGTTGCCCGAGCCCCGGCGGTCGGGGTTCCGCTGGCCGGGGCTCGTCGCCGCGCCGGCGCTGGTGCTCGTGATCACGGACCCGGACGCCTACGTGGCCCGCTACGGCGAGGACGACAAGGCCGCCACCGGCCTGGGCGCCGGTGCCGAGGCCTGGACGGTGCCCTACTGGTGGGTGGATGCCGGCGCGGCGATCGAGCACGTGCTGCTGGGCGCGGTCGACGTCGGGCTGGGTTCCTGCCTGTTCGGCCTGTTCGACCACGAACCGGCGGTCGCTGCCGCGCTCGGCGTGCCCGAGGGGCACCGCATCGTGGCCACGATCGCCCTCGGGCACCCCGCTCCCGATGGGCGCGGGCGGTCCGCAGACCGCCCGCGCCGGCCGCTCGGCGACGTCATCCACCGGGGTCGCTGGTAGGCCCTGCGCCGTCTCGTCGCGAGGTCCGGATCGGACGTTCGTGTGGGTTCGGTGCAGGTGTGCACCGCCCCCACACGAAGCTCGGAGGGTCGGCCCCCGCATCGGTGGACCGCGGACGCGGGGTTCCGCGGCGCATCGCCGCAGGTCAGGGGCGCAACGGGGGAGTGGGACGGCGCGGCGACGGCTTCGTCGAGACCGATGAACACCATCGTTCAGGACGATGACACGGAGCGTGAGGATCGCATGTGACGATTCTCACGTGTCGATTGGGTTACGAAATCATGGAATGCGTGACACAATGGCCGACACCCCCTGTGGGCGCAGCGGTGCTCCATGCCCCCGCCCACCCCCGTCTCCGCAAAGGGAGCTCATCCAATGAACAAGGCAACTGCGCGCGCCAAGCGCGACGAGAACCCCCCGAGTACCCCCGGCACGTCCGCTGGGCGTGCCCGCTTCTGGCCGCTGGCCGCCGCCCTCGTGGCGCTCGGCCTGGTGGCTGCGGTGGCCCAGGTCGCCTCCGCCGACCCCATCGGCGACGCCGTGACCACCACGGCGCACGTGGCCTCGTCGGCCACGGACCAGGAGGCCCGTCCGGCCAAGGCCGTCGCCCAGGCGCCGAAGTCCACGGTGTTCCGCGAGCTCGGTGACGTCACCCTCGTCAGCGGCGCCACCGCGTCGGGTGCGGCCGACCGCGTCGACGTGACGCCCCCGCCGCCCCCGCCCACGACCACCACGACGACGACGGCGCCCCCGGCACCCGCGCCGGCCCCCGCTCCGGCTCCGGCCCCCGCCGCCGAGCCCGCCACCGGCCGCTGCGGCGGCGACCTGCCCCCGTGCTACGTGATGATGCGAGAGTCCGGCGGCAACATCCGGGCCCAGAACCCGTCGTCGAGCGCCTCGGGCAAGTGGCAGTTCATCAGCTCCACCTGGGCCGGCTACGGCGGCTACTCCGAGGCCTACCTGGCCCCCGAGTCCGTGCAGGACGCCAAGGCCCGCGAGCTGTGGGCCGGCGGCGCCGGCTGCGGCCACTGGAACGCCTGCTAGCGAACCTTCGCAGCGATCTCGAGCCGGATCCCGCAAACTCCCCGGCTCGATCACCGAAACCCCCGGACCCCGGTCCGGGGGTTTCGTGCTTTTCACCCCCCGCCCCCTTTCACCGAAAAGTTGACTGGATTACTCGGGTATCCGTATTGTCCTCCATTCCCATAGGAATTAGCCGGTTGCCGGTGGGGCGCCGGATGGAAGGACAGCACGATGAAGAGGACTCGCACGCTCGCACTCTCCCTGGCCGTGGTCGGCTCGCTGGTGCTGGGCGCCTGCGGCAGCTCGGACAGCTCCAGCAGCTCCAGCAGCTCGGGTGGGGACACCACCTTGTCGATCGTCGGGTTCGCCGTGCCCGAAGCGGCCAACAAGGCCATCGCCGAGGAGTTCAACAAGACGCCGGAGGGCGAGGGGGTGAAGTTCAAGACGTCCTACGGCGCCTCGGGCGACCAGAGCCGAGCCGTCGAGGACGGCCTCGACGCCGACTACGTGCACTTCTCGGTGCCCAGCGACGTGACCCGCCTGGTGAAGGCCGGCCTGGTGGCCGACGACTGGGACGCCGGCGACAACAAGGGCATCGTGTCGACCTCGGTCGTGGTGTTCGGCGTCCGCGAGGGCAACCCGCTCGACATCGAGGACTGGGACGACCTCACCGAGGACGGCGTCGACATCGTCACGCCCAACCCCGCGTCATCGGGTGCGGCCCGCTGGAACGCGCTCGCCGCGTGGGGCCAGGTCATCGAGAACGGCGGCACCGAGGAGGAGGCCGAGCAGTACGTGACGGACCTCTACAACAACGCCGTGGCCCTGCCGAGCAGCGGCCGTGACGCCACCACCGCCTTCGCCGGCGGCACCGGCGACGTGTTCCTCACCTACGAGAACGAGGCCATCCTCGCCCGTCAGAACGGGCAGGACATCGACTACGTGATCCCGCCGACCACCCTGCTCATCCAGAACCCCGGTGCGATCCTGGAGGATGCCGACCCGAAGGCCCAGGACTGGCTCGACTTCGTGCTCTCCAAGGAGGGCCAGACCCAGTTCGCGCTGAAGGGCTTCCGGCCGCTCGAGGGCTCCGGCGTCGAGGTCGACGAGGTCGAGGGCGCCGAGGATCCGTCGAACCCGTTCCCGGAGCCCGAGCAGCTCCTCACCGTCGATGCAACCTTCGGCAGCTGGTCGGACCTGTCGGACAAGTTCTTCGACGAGGACGACGGCATCGTCACCCAGATCATCGCCGGCACCGGCAAGGGCGAGTGACGACGGCGCTCGCCGCGCCGCCCGAGACGCGGGCCCGAGCCTCCCGGTCCTCGACCGGGAGGCTCGGGCTCGGAGCGGGGATCGGGCTCGGCCTCTCGATGATCTGGTTCAGCCTGCTGGTGCTGGTCCCCCTGATCGCGATCGTCGTCACCGCGAGCGACGGGGGCTGGTCCGGCTTCCGCGACGCGCTCACCAACGAGCAGACCGCGGCGGCGATCCGCCTGACGGTGGGCATGGCGTTCCTGGTGACGGCCGTGAACGTGGTGATGGGCACCACCATCGCCTGGGTGCTGGTCCGCGACCGGTTCCCCGGCCAGCGCTTCCTCGAGGTGCTGATCGACATCCCGTTCGCGCTGCCGACGATCGTCGCCGGCCTCGTCCTGCTGTCGCTGTACGGCCCGGACAGCCCCGTCGGCGTCGACATCGCCAACAAGCGGTCCGCGGTGTTCGTGGCGTTCCTGTTCGTCACGCTCCCGTTCATCGTGCGCACCGTCCAGCCGGTGCTCGAGGAGCTCGAACGAGACGTCGAGGAGGCTGCCATGTCGCTCGGCGCCAGCCGCTTCACGACCTTCCGGCGGATCACGCTCCCGTCGATCACGCCGGCCATCGCCGCCGGTGCTGCCCTCGCGTTCGCTCGGGCGGTCAGCGAGTACGGCTCGCTGGTCCTCCTCTCGGGCAACCTCCCGATGAAGACCGAGGTCACCTCGGTCCGGATCCTGAGCAGCATCGAGAACGACAACCTGGTCGGCGCGGCGGCGGTCGCGACGATCCTCCTCGCCATCTCGCTGCTCGTGATCGTCACCTTCGACGTCCTGCAGCGCCGGTTGGTGC
>Ga0182736_1001525_pt1 | contig 22069 bp, 18 predicted proteins | sample eDN5th30CKraftBY_FD_128882 | JGI IMG/M metagenome (GOLD analysis project Ga0182736, IMG submission 128882) | Enriched backyard soil microbial communities from Emeryville, California, USA - eDNA 5th pass 30_C Kraft BY (version 2) (version 2) | ecosystem: Environmental > Terrestrial > Soil >... | reverse complement strand
GTGAGGTTAATTTGAATGTTTGACATTCAAGGTACTTCACTTCCATGCGAGCGCTTGATTTGCTTTGGCCTGGCACCGCGCTCAATCCGCCCCAAGGGACAGATCGCCGCAGGTGCCGTGCGCTACTCACCAAGCGCCCACACTTATCGGTTGTTTCATTGTTAAAGAACGGGTACTGCGTCTTGCTTTCCGGCTTGCTGTCTCAGCAGCACAGAAACGAGATTATGAGGCCTTTTTTTCAACCTGTCAAATCATCAACTTCTGATCTGCTGCCGCTACCGCCGCCTTCCCGCGGGCCTTGCCGACTGCGCCGACCGATCCGCGAAAAGGCGAGACTATACACGAATTCCAGCGCCCTGGCCAAAGCCCGAAAACCGCAGGCCTGGGCAGGCATCGGCATGCGCGACGGCACTTGCCTGGCGCGGGTCTACGTTTACTATTCGAGGTCAACCCTTCATGCCCTACCCGAGCCTATGAGCGAAGACATCCTGATCAACATCACCCCTTTCGAAACGCGGGTTGCCCTGGTGGAACAGGGCGCAGTTCAGGAACTACACGTCGAACGCAGCATCCAGCGCGGACACGTGGGCAACATCTATCTGGGGCGCGTGGTGCGGGTGCTGCCCGGCATGCAAAGTGCCTTCATCGACATCGGGCTGGAACGCGCGGCGTTCATCCATATCGCCGACCTGCGCGAGAACCGCAGCGAACGCAGTCAGGGGCTGACGCCCACCGCCATCGAGAAGCTGCTGTTCGAGGGCCAGACCCTGATGGTGCAGGTCATCAAGGACCCGCTGGGCACCAAGGGCGCGCGGCTGTCGACCCAGATCAGCATCGCCGGACGCATGCTGGTGTACTTGCCGCACGACCCGCACATCGGCATTTCGCAAAAGATCGATTCCGAGTCCGAGCGCACCCAGTTGCGCGAGCGCCTGCAGGCGCTGATCCCGGAAGAAGAAAAAGGCGGCCTGATCGTGCGCACGCAGGCCGAGGGCGCCACCGATGAAGAGTTGAGCGCCGACCTGGAATACCTGCGCAAGCTCTGGAGCCGCGTGCAGGCGGCCGCCCGCAGCCAGCCGGCGCCGGCGCTGCTGCACCAGGACCTGACCCTGGCGCAGCGCGTGCTGCGCGATATGGTGGGCCCGCATACCGGCGCGATCCAGGTGGACTCGCGTACCACCACCGCCACCCTGACCGACTGGGCGCGCGTGTATACGCCGTCGGTGGCCGACCGCATCCAGCACTACAGCGGCGAGCGGCCGCTGTTCGACACCGCCAATGTCGACGAAGAGATCGCGCGCGCGCTGTCGCGCCGGGTCGACCTGAAATCGGGCGGCTACCTGATCATCGACCAGACCGAGGCGCTGACCACGGTGGACGTCAATACGGGCGGCTTCGTGGGCGGGCGCAATTTCGACGACACGATTTTCAAGACCAACCTGGAGGCGGCGCAAGCCATTGCTCGGCAATTGCGCCTGCGCAACCTGGGCGGCATCGTGATCCTGGACTTCATCGACATGGAAGACCTGGAACACCGCGAGACCGTATTGGCCGAATTGAAGAAAGCGCTGGCGCGCGACCGCACGCGCATGACGGTCAATGGGTTCACCCAGCTGGGCCTGGTGGAAATGACCCGCAAGCGCACACGCGATTCGCTGGCCCACCAGTTGTGCGAGCCCTGCCCCATGTGCGAGGCGCGCGGCAATGTGCGCACCGCCCGCACGGTGTGCTATGAGATCTTGCGGGAAATCCTGCGCGAGGCGCGCCAGTTCAATCCGCGCGAATTCCGCATCCTAGCTTCGCAGAACGTGGTGGACCTGTTCCTGGAAGAAGAAAGCCAGCACCTGGCCATGCTGGGCGATTTCGTGGGCAAGCCGGTGTCGCTGGAAGTGGAAACCGCGTATTCGCAGGAACAGTACGACATCATCCTGACCTGACCGCCCGGCTGGCCGGCCGGCCAGCGCTGACAGCTACGGGGCCGGCGGCACTACATCATGGCGGAATCGTGCGTCCGCCGGTATTCGGCCCGCTTCTGGGCAGCCAGCCGCTTGCCCACGGCGATGACCACGAACGCGCCGGCCAGTTCGGCCGCCAGCTTGGCTACCGTGTTGGGCTGGCCGAGCCGCTCGATGAAATAGACGTCGGTGATCAGCATCCCGCCGGCGATCCAGCCCAGCAGGCCCGCCCCCAGCGCCACCACCATGGGGAAGCGGTCCATCAGCTTCAGCACCAGGGTGCTGCCCCATACGATGATGGGCACGCTGACCAGCAAACCGAAGATGACGTAGAAGATCTGGTGATCGGCGTGGGTGTTTTCGGCCGCGCCGGCAATGGCGATGACATTGTCGAGGCTCATGGCGAAATCGGCCACGATGATTGTCTTGATGGCGCCGAGCACCGAGGTGGTGCTGCGGATCTCGCCGTGCTCGTCCTGGTCGGGAATCATCAGCTTGATGCCGATCCAGAGCAGCAGCAGGCAGCCGATGATCTTGAGGAACGGGACGTCGAGCAGGGCCAGCGCGAAACTGATGAGGACGACGCGCAGCACGATGGCGCCGCCCGTGCCCCACAAGATGCCTTGCAGGCGCTTGCCGGGCGCGAGGCCCCGGCAGGCCAATGCGATGACGACCGCATTGTCGCCGCCCAGCAGAATATCGATGAGGATGATCTGGAATACGGCGCCCCAATGGAGCGCCTCGAAGAATTCTGGCATCTGCGTATCCGGTTGGCACGGGGGCTTGCAGCGCAACCGACAGCGAGGTGCGGGGAAGTCCTCAAAAGTGGAACAAACCCCGCAATTGTAATTAAGTTTATTGTCAGGAAAGCCTATTCCGGCAGTCCGAGTAGGGACATTGGCATCGGATCGCGCCAAGACGCCGCCATGCTCTGCTGTAACACCAGCGGGTACTTAAGCCCGCCCCGGCGGGCGCCGTTAATGGAGCGAGCGGCTTTTCGGCAGCTCAGCAGCCATCAGTGGCCGGCCTGTCATGAGCGCCGCGATTCCGACGCACAGGAGATGAAGATGGACAACATTGAGGTACTGGAACAGGGCTCGGGCTGGATACGCGTTATCTTTTTCGATACCGGTGAAATCCGCAGAATTGCCCTGCAATAACCCCCTTATTCAACCCGCCGACAGGCGGGTTGTCTTTTGCGGCCGTCAGTCGTCGCGAAACTGCATGTTGTAGAGCGACGCGTACAGGCCTTGCGCGGCAAGCAGTTCAGCGTGCGCGCCCTGCTCGACGATCTGCCCGGCATCGAGCACGATGATGCGGTCGGCGTTCTGGACGGTGGACAGGCGGTGCGCGATGACCAGCGTGGTGCGGCCGCGCATCAGGCGTTCGAGCGAGGCCTGCACCTGGCGCTCGGATTCGTTGTCGAGCGCCGAGGTGGCTTCGTCCAGGATCAGGATGGGCGCGTTCTTGATGAGCGCCCGGGCAATGGCCAGCCGCTGGCGCTGGCCGCCGGACAGGCGGGCGGCGTTTTCTCCCACCAGGGTGTGCATGCCCTGCGGCAGCGCGTTGACGAAGTCGAGCAGGTTGGCGGCCGCCAGCGCGTCGCGCACCTGTTCGTCGCTGGCCTGGCCCAGCGCGCCGTAGCCGACGTTGGCGGCGATGGTGTCGTCGAACAGCACGACGTCCTGGCTGACCAGCGACAGATGCGAGCGCAGGCTGCGCAGGGCAAGCTGGTCGATGGGCACGTCGTCGACCAGGATGCTGCCGGAATCGGGCAACACGAAACGCGGCAGCATGTTGACCAGCGTGGTCTTGCCGCTGCCGGAACGGCCGACCAGCGCCACGGTCTGCCCGGGTTCGACCTGGAACGACACGTGGCTGACGGTATCGCGGTCGGCGTCGTGAAAGCGGTGCGTGACCTGACGGAATTCGATCTTGCCGCGTACCGGCTCGGGCAAGGTGCGCGTGCCGGTATCGACCTCGGGTTCCTGGTCGACCAGGGTGAAGACGCTTTCGGCGGCCACCAGCATTTTCTGCATCTTGCCGGCCAGGTTGGTCAGGCGCTTGATGGGATCGAAGATCTGCGCCAGCGCGGCCATGAACGAGGCGAAGCTGCCCACGGTGAGCGTGCCGCTGTTGGCCTGCCCCAGGGCGACGGCGATGATGGCGCCCACCGAGATCGAGATGCAGACCTGCGTCAGGGGCGTCATGGCGGCATCGGCCGTGGCGGTGCGCATGGCGAAGCGGCGCAGGCGGGCATTGACGAACGCGAAACGGCCGCGCTCGGCCTCGTAGCCGTCGAACAGCTTGATGACCCGCTGGCCGTTGATGCCTTCGCTGGCCACGCGGGTGAGCTCGGCGTTCATGTTGACGGTTTCGCGGTTGATGCGGCGCAGGCGCCGGGTGAACGAGCGCGCGATCAAGATGGATACCGGCATCATGACCAGGATGATCAGCGTGAGCATCCAGGACATGTACAGCAGCACGCAGATCAGCGCGATGACCACCAGGGTCTCGCGCACCAGCACGGTGATCACGTCGGTGGCGTAGCCGGTGACGTTGCCGGCGTCGATGGTGAAGCGATTGAGCAGCCGGCCCGTGTCGCCGCGCTTGAAATCGCTGTCGGGCAGGCCGAGCAGGCGGTCGAACATGTCGCGGCGGATACCCAGCAAGACGTTGTTGGCCACCCAGGCCAGCAGGTAGTCGCTGAAGAAATTGCACACCCCGCGCAGGAAGATCAGGCCGACCACGGCCAACGGCAGCGCCCACACGTAATATGGCTTGGCCCCGGTGAAGCCGTCGTCGAGCAGCGGCTTCATGATGATGGCCAGGGTGGGCTGGGTGGCGGCCGCGCCGGCCATCAGCACAATGGCCAGCAGCAGCCCCTTCCAGTAAGAGCCCACGCGGCTGTAGATACGCTTCCAGAGCTCGGCCTTGACCGGCTGGGACCCGGCGGGGGCATGGCGTGCGGCAGAATTCAAGGGGCGACTCGCTTTAATACAATTGTGCCGGAATTGTACCGTTCGACTGTCCACCAGCCTGCACCTGCCCATGTCCGAGATTTCCTGCCTGTATGTCCGACTGCCCAATTGGGTGGGCGATGTCTGCATGAGCCTGCCCAGCCTGGCGCTGCTGGGCGATACCGGCCTGCCGCTGGCGATATGCGCCCGCCCCTGGGCGCGCGACCTGCTCGACGGCGTGGCCCGGCACGACTTCATCCCCATGCGGGGCCGGCTGTGGGAAGACCGCGGCGCGGTGCGCGCGCACCGCCGCACGCTGGGGGCCGGCGCCGGCCGGACCCGTGGCCTGGCCTTGCCCGATTCGCTGTCCAGCGCCGCAGTGTTCCGCCTGGCGGGCGTGCCCAGCGCCGGCTATCGCGACGACGGCCGCAGCCTGTTGCTGCGCTGGCCTGTCGCCAAGCCGCAGGCCAGCCTGCATGCCGTGCAGTCGTGGTATTACCTGACCCGCACCGCCTTGCAGCGCTGGCACCTGCCGGCCGGCCAGCCGCAGCCCGGCCCGGTGCTGGATCTGCCCGTCACGCCGGCGCATCGCGCGGCGGCCGACGACCTGCTGCGCGAGGCCGGCCTGGCAGGCCAGCCCCTGGTGCTGATCGCGCCGACCGCGACCGGCCTGCACAAGGGCCGGGTGAAAGTATGGCCGGGTTTCGATGCCTTGACGCGCGCCCTGCAGGCGCGCGGCCATACCGTGGTAATGTGCCCTCCTCCCGCCGAAGTGGACGAGGCCGTACGCAATGCCCCCACGGCGCGCCTGCTGCCCGCGGTGCCGCTGGGCGCCTTCGCCGCCCTGACGGCGCGCGCCGCCCTGGTGGTGTGCAATGATTCGGGGGTCTCGCACGTGGCCGCCGCCGCCGGCGCGCGGCAGTTGACGCTGTTCGGGGTGACCCAGCCCGGCCGCACGGGCCCCTGGTCGCCCCGGGCGACATGCCTGGGCACCGACCGGAACTGGCCGGCCGTGACGGAGGTCGAACGCGAAGTCTGCACCCTGCTGGAATCAGCATCGTGACCGAATTGCTTACATCATCATGACGAATTACCTGGCCAACCTCATCATTCCCCAGAACCTGTGCGTGACCCTGGTCGTGCTGGGACTGGTGCTGGGCCTGTTCCGCCTGCGGCGCACCGGCGCCACGCTGGCGGCAGTCGGGCTGGTGTGGGCGCTGGGCTGGTCGCTGCCGGCCACGTCGCTGTGGCTGGGCGGCGCGCTGGAATCGCGCTACCCGCATGTCCCCGCCGCCCGGATGCCCGATGCCGACGCCATCGTGGTGCTGGGCGGCAATACCGCCAATGGGCGGGCCAACTGGTTCCTGCCCTACGACAAGGACACGGCCATCGTGCGGGTGGACACCGCCATCCAGCTGTACCAGGCGCACCGCGCCCCCAAGGTGGTGCTGTCGGGTGGGGCCCTGGAAGGCGACGTCAGCGAGGCGCGCGGCATGGCGTTCCTGATGAAGCAACAGGGCGTGCCGGAAGCGGCCCTGCTGCTCGAGAACTCCAGCCGCACCACCTACGAGAACGCCACCCTGACCGAAGAAGAACTGAAGGAACATGGGTTCAGCAAGATCCTGCTGGTGACGTCGGCTTTGCACATGCCGCGCGCGATGGCGGCCTTTTCCAAGCAGGGCGTATCGGCCATCGCCGCGCCCACGCCGCCGCAGATCGTGCTGCCGCCAGACGGCTCGGTGTCGCCGTGGATTCCCCACATGCGCACCCTGGATGCCAGCCGTTCCATCATCAAGGAATACGCGGGCCTGCTGGTGTACTGGCTGCGGGGCTGGGTATAAGCATGGGTGGCGCGGCCCCGCTGGCGTGCCGGCCCGGATGCGGGGCGTGCTGCATCGCCCCGTCGATCACACGGCCGATTCCCGGCATGCCGCACGGCAAGCCGGCCGGCATACCCTGTGTGCAATTGCTGCCCGACATGCGATGCGCGATATTCGGCCAGCCGTCGCGGCCCGATTTCTGCGGCGGCCTGCAGCCGCAGGCCGAGATGTGCGGCAATGAGCGCGGCCAGGCCATCGCCTGGCTGGCCCGGCTGGAGGCCGCCACGACGCCGGCTCGCTGAAACGCGGCGCCGATGGCGCTGCCGGGCTCAGGCTGTCGGCGCCAGCAGGCCGGGCACGGCCAGCAGGCCCGCCAGCCGCGCCACCGCCACGTGCTCGGGCGCCACCGCGTCGGCGGTCATCAGGAAGTTCACCGTACCCAGGCATGCGCCGCGCGCCACCACCGGCACGTTGATGACCGAGCGCAGGCCCAGCGAAGCGATGGCGGCGTGGTCGTCGAAGGCCTGGCGGATGGCGGCGGCCCCCTGCCCGATGAACAGGCGCCGTTCCTGCAGCACCTGCCGGCCCCACGCGGTTCCGGCCTTGTGCTTCATGCCGCCGGGCGGATAAGCGCCGGGATTCGAGCTGTACTGGCGCACCACCGTCATGGAGCCCGGGTCGTAGCGGTTGATGGTGCACAGCCGCTGGCCCAGCATGGGCCTGGCGAACGCATCGACGGCGGCGTACAGGGCTTGCGGATCGTGGCCGGCGCACCCCTGCGCCAGGGAATCGATGTGCGCCGACAGGGCTTGCGCAAGCTGGCTCGACGTCATTGCAGCGTGATCCCCAGGTCGCGCACCAGCTTGCCGTACTTGTCGGCGTCGCGGGCCAGGGTATCGGCGAACTGCGCCGGCGTGGTCTGCATCACTTCGACGCCCATGTCGCCCATTTTCTTGATGACCTCCGGCTTGGCCAGCACGGCGTTGATTTCCTTGTTGAGCCGGTCGACCAGCGCCGGATCCATGCCGGCCGGCCCGAACGCGCCGTACCAGACCGCCAGTTCGTAGCCCGGCAGCGTCTCGGCCACCGTGGGCACGTCGGGCAAGAGCGGCGAACGGCGGCTTTCGGTGACGGCCAGCAGCTTGAGCTTGCCGACCTGCACATGCGGCAGGGTCTGGGTGCCGGCGCTGAACAGCAGCTGGGTGCGCCCGGCCACCGTATCCATGACCGCCGGCGCGCCGCCGCGGTACGGAATGTGCAGCATGCGGATGCCGGTGGCCTTTTCGAACAGCGCGGCGCTGAGATGGTTGGTGGACCCTGCGCCGGCCGACGCATAGGCGATCTGGTCGGGCCGGGCCTTGGCGTATTCGATGAACTGGGCCACGTTGTCGACCGGCAGCGAGGGATGGATCACCATGGTGTTGGTGACCAGCGCCAGTTCGGCGATGGGTGTGAAGTCCTTCACGCCGTCGAACGGCATGTTGGAATACATGGCCTGGTTCATCGTGTGGGTGCTCATGGACCCCACCAGCAGCGTGTAGCCGTCGGGCGCGGCGCGCGCCACCTGAGCCGAACCGATATTGCCCGAGGCGCCCGAGCGGTTCTCGACCACCACCGGCTGGCCCAGCGACTGGGTCATGTGCTCGGACAACAGGCGCGCCAGGATATCCGTGGACCCGCCGGCTGCCCAGGGCACGATGATCGTGACCGGCTTCTCGGGCCAGGCGGCGTGGCCCGCCGTGGGCAGCAATGCGGCCGCGGTCAGCGCCAGCGGCCCCAGGAACTTGCGTACCGAAAACATCATGGCATTACCCCTTGTGGTGTCTCGTGCAGACTGTTGTGTAAAGACGTTGAAGGCGGTCAGCGGCCCACCGCGTAGCCCTGCATGCCGCGCGGGTTGGCGCCGGCACGCAGCAACAGGCCGCCGGCGGCGGGCTCGCGGGTGCAGGCGCTGACGCGGCCCTCGGACCAGGCCGGGCCGACGCGCACGTCGTGGCCGGCGGCGCGCAATGCGTCGAGCGTCTCGGCCGGCAGGCGCGACTCGAGCGTCAGGCGATTCAGCACCGTGGTGCGCGGCCAGAACGAACCCGGGAAATGATCGATGTGCCAGGCGGGCGCGTCGATGGCTTCCTGCAGGTTCATGCCCAGCGCGGCGTGGCGCAGGAAGAACGCCAGTGTCCATTGGTCTTGCTGGTCGCCGCCGGGCGTGCCGAATGCCATATAGGGCTCGCCGTCGCGCAGGGCCAGGCCCGGCGACAGCGTGGTGCAGGGCCGCTTGCCCGGCTGCAGCGTGCCGGGCAGGCCCTCGTCGAGCCAGGTCATCTGCAGACGGGTGGTGATCGAGAACCCCAGCTCGGGAACTGCCGGACTGGACGACAGCCAGCCGCCGGACGGCGTGGCAGCCACCATGTTGCCGCGGCGGTCGATCACGTCCAGGTGGCAGGTATCGCCCACGAAGATTTCGCGCGCGGCCCATTCCTGCACGGGCGGCAGTGCGGCGAAGGTGGGTTCGCCCACGCCATGGCGCGTGTCGGCCGCCGCGAGCGCGCGCTGGGCGGCCTGCAGGTCCGGCAGGCGCGGGGCCCGGCCGCCCGGGCTGCCGGGTTGCAGCCCGGTGGAAGCGGCCGCGCCGATCAGGGTGGCGCGCTGGCGCGAATAGTCGTCGCCCAGCAAGGCGGCCAAGGGCACATCGACATGCACGGGGTCGCCGTACCAGGCCAGGCGATCGGCAAAGGCCAGCTTGGCCGCCTCGGCGATGCGATGCACGAACTGCGGCGAATCGGCGCGCAGCCCTTCGATGCGCTGGTGGCGCAGCAGGGCCAGCTGCTGCAGGAAGACCGGCCCCTGCGACCAGGGGCCGCACTTGGCCACGGTATAGCGGCCGTAATCGAGCGTGGCCGGCTCGCCGTAGGTGGCGCGCCAGTCGGCCATGTCTTCGCGGCGCAGCAGCCCGGCGTTGCGTTCGCCGCTGCAATCGCGCACGCGCTGGTCGCGGTAGAAGACATCGATGGCCTGCGCCACGAAGCCGCGGTACCAGGCGTCGTGCGCCGCCTGGATGCGCCCTGCCCGGCCGCCGGCGGCGCTGGCGGCTTCGGCCAGGATGCGGCGGTAGGTCTGCGCGATGGCCGGCGTGCGCAGCATGGCGTCGGGGCGCGGCACGCGGCCGTCGGGCAGCCACACGGCGGCCGACGAGGTCCAGTCGGTGCGGAACAGCGATTCGACCGCCAGGATCGCCTGGGAAATGCGCGGCACCAGCGGAAAACCATGCTCGGCATACGCGATGGCCGGCGCCAGGACGTCGTGCAGTTCCCAGGTGCCGTAGTCGCGCAGCAGCGCCAGCCATGCGCCGAAGGCGCCGGGCACCGTGGCGGGCAGCAGGCCGATGCCGGGCACGAGGTCGAACCCCTGCTGGCGGAAGTAGGCGGGCGTGGCCAGGGCGGGCGCCGGCCCTTGCCCGCACAGTTCGTGCATGCGCCGTTCCGGTTCGCTCCAGAACAGGATGGGCACTTCGCCGCCGGGGCCATTCAGGTGCGGTTCGACGATCTGCAGCATGAAGCCGCCCGCCACGGCCGCGTCGAAGGCATTGCCGCCGCGCTCGAGCACGCCCATCGCCACCTGCGAGGCCAGCCAATGGGTGGAGGCCACGACACCGAAGGTGCCGCGGATCTCGGGGCGGGTCGTGAAAGTGGGCGAAGGGGACACGGGGCGATCGGGCCGGGCGAGACAGGGATCAGAAAAGTATAGAGTCGCCGAATAACGGAATTTGTTGTTTTGCTCATGCTTCCATAACTCAAGGGTTATATTTGTGACGCGCATGCCCTGACGCCATTGCCCCCCCGGCCCCCACCCATATGTCGACCCTGACCCGCCTGACCACACGCCTGAAAAGCCGCCACCTGACGCTGCTGCTGGCGTTGGCGCGGCACCGCTCGCTGACCCGCATGGCCCAGGAAATCGGCGTGAGCCAGCCCGCCGCCACCAAGACGCTGGCCGAGATCGAAGACATTTTCGGCGGCCCGCTGTTCACCCGCTCGCGCCACGGCCTGCAACCCACGCCGCTGGGGCAGCTGGCGTTGGTACGGGCCCAGCACATGCTGCAGGACCTGGAACACTGGGCCGGCGAAATCGACGCCCTGCGCGGAGGCTACGCCACGCACCTGAACATCGGCGCAGTGCCTTTCGTATCCGGCCCGTTGCTGACGCGCGCGATCGAATGGCTGGGCGGGCGCCACCGCATCACCGTGACGCTGCAACGCGCCACCACCGACCACCTGCTGCAGGCCTTGCGCAGCCACGAACTGGATTGCGTGATCGGCCGCGCCTCGGCCATTGCCGGGGCGCGCGACGTGTGGCACGAACTGCTCTACGCGCAGTATCCGGCCCTGATCGCCAACCCGCGCCTGGCCCGGCGCCTGGCGAGCCGCCAGCCCGACTGGCGCGAGCTGGCGTCGATGAATTGGATCCTGCCTTCGCCGGCCACGCCCATCGGCAACATGGTGACCGAACTGTTCGTGCGCGCCCAGGCGCAGCCGCCGCTACCGGTGGTCGAGGCCTACACGCTGGAAGTGATCGAAGGGCTGCTGGCCGGCAATGACGACCTGTTGTCGATCGTGCCGCGCGACATCGCGCTGGAACTGTGCCAGAACCAGCGCGTGGCGCTGGTGCCCTGGGATTTCGATTGGCAACTGCCGCCGATCAGCCTGATCCGGCGGGTACGCGACGTGCCGCTGCAGGCCGAGGAACGGTTCGCCGAGATTTTGCGCGAGCTCTGCGCGGCGCCGGACGGCGCCTGAGCCCCGCTGCCGCTCAGCCTGCCAGGGCCTGGCGATAGACCTGCAGCGTGGCCTCGGTGAAACGGGCCAGGCCGAAGTGCTCGACAGCGGTGCGCCGCGCCGCGGCGCCCATGGCGGCCACGCGGGCCGGATCCTGCAGCATGGCGCGCAGCACCGCCGCGATGGCGGACACATCGCGCACCGGCACGATCCAGCCGTCGGCCCCGTCGACCACGTTTTCGGGCAGGCCGCCGGCATTGCTGACCAACGCCGGCAGGCCCAGCGCCATCATCTCGCGGCATGCATAAGACAGGGCTTCGCGGTACGACAGCACGAACCCCGCGTGGCAGCAGGCCAGCGCATCGCGCACGTCGTCGAGCAGCCCGGGAAAAACCACCTGCCCCAGCATCCCGGCGGCGCGCACGCGCGCCAGCTTGGCCTCGGAGGGCGGATCGCCGGCCACCAGGATACGGATGCGGTCGCGTTGCGCCGGCGGCAGGCTGCCGGCCGCCTCGACCAGGTCGAGCCAGCCTTTGTCGTAGTCGGTGCCGCCCGCGCTGCCCAGCAACAGGCAACCGCGCCAGCCGGCGCCGAAGTAGCGGTCGCGCAACGTGTCGAGGGCCTGCGGCGCCAGCGGCGCGAAGTAGTCGGTGTCGATGCCGTGCCGGATCGTGGCGATGGGCAGGCGCCCGTAGGGGGAATGTTCGAGCAGGCCGCGCACGTAGTCGCTGACGGCGATGACGCGGTCGGTGGCCAGGCGCGCGCGCAGGCGATGGCCCAGCGTGTCGAGCGGATGGTCGTTGTGCTTGGTGAACACCACCCGCGGACGCGGGCGCAGGCCCATGAGCGCCAGCATGACCTGCTTGTGGTCGGCCGAACCGTTGACGTGGACGATGTCGTAGCGTTCCCGCGCGATCAAGCGTCGCAGCGCCGCCCGTTCGCCGAACCACGACGACGGCCGGGTGGAAAAGCGCATGCCGACTGCCTGCACGCCGGGCACCGCCCCGGCGTAGCGGAACAGGCGGCTGGTGTCCGGCGTGGCCACCGCGACCTGGTGCGCGCCGGCCAGCGCGCGCGCCAGGCCGACGACGTACGTGGCGTGGCCTCCGCCGTTGCGCGGGTGGAAATTGGTGTAGAGGATCTTCACTTGCGCGCGTCGGACAGGAAGCTGAGCTTGGCGTAGCGAAAGAAGCTGCCGGCCGCGGCGGTGACGGCCAGCACCAGGCCGTGGCGGCCGTCGAGGAAGCCGCGGCGGATCAGGTAGATGCGCACGAACGTCCAGAAGCCATGGCCCAGCGCGCTGAAGACCGTGGCGCGCTTGCCGCGCGCATGCATCATGGCGGCGGCGTCGGACGAATAGCGGTTGATCTTGTTGACCAGCGCGTCCAGGTTCGGATAGGGGTAATGCTCGAAATGGCCGCCCAGTTGCAGCGCCCGGCCCTGCGGCACCACGCGCTCGTGCACGGCGGCATCGGTAAAGCGCGCCGTGCCGCGCTTGAACAGCCGCAGCACGTAATCGGGCCACCAGCCGCTGTGCCGGATGAAGCGGCCGCAGAACTCGGACAGGCGGGGGATCTCGTAGGCATCGGCCTGCGGCGCGGCCAGCACCGACTGGATCTCGCGGGCCAGCTCGGGCGTGACGCGCTCGTCGGCGTCGATGGACAGCACCCAGTCGCCGGTGGCCAGGTCCAGGGCGCGGTTCTTCTGCGGGCCGAACCCGGGCCAGTCGGGCGTGACCTCGACCCGCGCGCCGAAGTCGCGCGCCAGCGCCACGGTATTGTCGGTGCTGCCGGAATCGACCACGATGAATTCGTCGGCGAATGCCACCGATTCCAGGCAGCCGACGATATGCGCCGCTTCGTTCTTGGTGATGATGATGACCGACAATGTCATGCGCGATTCCTCAGGCGCCTTTTCCAGGCTTTCCAGGCGTGGTAGCGCGGCCCCACCACGGGGTGGCGCGACAGCCAGATGCGGCGGTTGAGCCACGACCCGCCCAGGTTGCGCACCGCAAAGCGATAGATGTGTTCGGGATCGGTGCCGGGCAGGTTCTGGCCCAGCGCGTCGGTGGTGTACAGGTGCCGGAAACCGGCCTGGCGCGCGGCCTGGACGTAGTCGGCATCGAAATAGCCTTGCGGCCAGCAGAGGTGGTCGCTGACCTGGCCAAGCTCGCGCACCAGCGCGGCACGCGAATCGGCCAGTTCGCGGGCGATGTGTTCGCGCTTGGCGGGGATGTCGGCGCCGCACTGCTTGTCCCAGCGGGTGTGCGTGTGCGTATGGGAATGCACTTCGAAGGTGCCCGCCGCCAGCATGGCCTGCGCTTCGCTCCAGCGCAGCATGACGTCGTCGGTGCGGCCGGCGGCCACCAGCCGCTTGGTTTCGTCGTGATCGGGCGAGGCCGGCAGCGGCGCGCCCTGGCCCGCATGCGGGCGCACCGCCCCCTGCCCGGCCCAGCCGGTGATCAGGAACAGCACGGCCTTCATCCCGTAGCGCTGCAGCACCGGATGCGCGTAGGTCCAGTTGTTGAGATAGCCGTCGTCGAAGGTGATCAGGACGGACTTTTCCGGCACGCGGCCGCCGGCCAGGTAGCCGGCCAGCTGGTCGGTGCCCAGCGCCGTATAGCCGGCACGGGCCAGGCCGGCAATCTGCTGTTCGAAGACGTCGGGCGTGACGGCGATCATGCCGCCCGAAGGCGTGACATGGTGGTACATCAGCACCGGGATATTGGGCGCGTTGTTCATGATTGCCGTTCCGCCAGCCATTTGCGGTAGGTTGCCTCGGTGTTCTCGGCCAGCCGGGCAGGCGAGAACACACCTTCGTCCCACACCATGCGGCGCCCGGCCTCGCCCATGTCGCGGCGCAGCTGCGGGTCGTCGATCAGGCGTTGCAGCGCGGCCTGCAACGCGGGCTGGTCTTTCACCGGCACCAGGATGCCGGTGATGCCGTCGCGCATCATTTCGGGCACGCCGCCGACGTCGGTGCCGATCACCGGCAGCCCGGCCGCCTGGGCCTCGACATAGACCGTACCCGAGGCTTCCTGCTGCGTGGCCAGCGCGAAGATGTCGAAGCCCGCCAGCAGGTTGGGCACGTCGCGGCGGGTGCCCATCAGGTGGATGCGGTGCTGCAGGCCCAGTTCCTGCACGTAGGCCTGGGTCTGCTCGAACGTGGGCGAGCCCGCGCCCACGAACACCATGTGCAGCTTGGGCCGCGCGGCCATCAGCGGCCGGATGGCGTCGATCAGGTCCCGGTGCCCCTTGGCCGCGCGCATCACCGCGACGCAGCCGACCACGATGTCGTCGTCGGCCAGGCCCAGTTCGCCGCGCAGCGTGGAATGCTCGACCGGCGGCGGCAGCACCACGGGCGAATACAGCGTGGCAATGCGCTCGGCCGGCACGCCACGGCTGATCAGGTAGCGGCGCACGTAGTCGCTGACGGTGGTGACCCGGTGCGGCAGCCAGGTATAGGACAGCATCGAACCCACCTTGTTGGCCAGGTGGCGCGTGCGCACGACCAGCGGCTTGCCCGACAGCCGCGCAGCGGTGCCCGCGATCAGGGTGTCGATGCGGCTGTGCGTGTTGACCACGTCGTAGCGGCCCGCGCGCAGGATGCGGCCCACGGCCACCACGCCTTTCAGGTAGTTGGCCAGCCCGCCCATGGGCACGGTGTGCACCGTGAAACCGGCGTCGCGCAGCCGCGGCACCAGTTGCGCCTGCGGCTGGCAGACCGCCTCGAGGTGGTGGCCGCGCGCCCGCATGGCGTGCATTTCCTTGAAGATGCGATGTTCCTGCCCGCCGAACGCCACGGCGGCCTCGGAGTGGAGTATGCGCAGCGGCTGCATCAGTAGGTCACCTCGACGCCGTCGGGCTTGGCCCAGGCGGCCAGGTTCTCGAGCAGCGCGTCGGCCATGCGCACGCGCCATTCCTCGCCCAGCCGCACGGTGCACAGGAAATTGCCGCGCCCGTAGACGATGTCGACCGGCACGCCGGGCACGCCGTTCTCGGGTTCGGCGCGGAACGGATTGAGCATCTGCCGCAGCCGGCCGGCGTCGGCCTGGCCATTGAGCTTGACACGCAGCGACTTGGCGCGGGCTTCGCGGGCCAGCTGCAGGTCGTAGAGCTGGTCGGCCACGATGCGCATGCCACCGGAATAATCGTCGTTGCTGACCTTGCCCTGCACGATGATGAGCTGGTCTTCGCGCAGGCGCGCGCGATGCTTCTCGTAGAGCTCGTTGAACACCGAGATCTCGAGCTGGGCGGTGCCGTCGTCGAGCACGGCGAACACCATCTTGCCGCGCCGCGTCATCATGGTGCGCACGCCGGCCAGCACCCCGCACATCCATTGCAGGTCGCGCTGGGGCTCGATGCGCACCAGCGGCGTGGGCACGATGCGGCGGACTTCGTCGCGCCAGTGGTCGAACAGGTGGCCGCTGAAGTAATAGCCCAGCGCGGACTTTTCTTCGGTAAGCCGGGCGTGCAGGTTCCAGGGCGCCACCTTGCTGAGCTCACCGGCGACGACTTCGCTGCTGTCGTCGCCGAACAGCGACACCTGGTTGGCGCTGCGGGCAGCCTGCTCGGCCGCTTCCATGGCGGTGCCGACCGATGCCAGCATGGCGGCGCGGTTGGGCTCGATGGTGTCGAACGCGCCGGCCTTGATCAGGGCCTCGACGGTGCGGCGGTTGACGGCGTGCTTGTTGACGCGGCGGCAGAAATCGAACAGGTTGGCGAACGGGCCGTCGGCCTGGCGCGCGCGCAGGATTTCCTCGACCGCGCCCTGCCCCGTGCCCTTGACCGCACCCAGGCCGTAGCGCATGGTGCGTGGCGGCTTGCCTTGGCGCGCGTGCTCGTCGACCACCGGCTCGAACCGGTAGCCCGAGGCGTTGACGTCGGGCGGCAGCACCACCACGCCGTTGTCTTGCGCATCGCGGCAGAACACCTGCACCTTGTCGGTGTCGTCCATGTCGGACGACATGGTGGCGGCCAGGAATTCGGTGGGGTGGTAGGCCTTCAGCCAGGCAGTCTGGTAGGCGATCAGCGCATAGGCGGCCGAGTGCGACTTGTTGAAGCCGTAGCCAGCGAATTTCTCCATCAGGTCGAACAGCTTGACCGCCAGGTTGGGATCGTGGCCCTTTTCCTTGGCGCCCTGCTCGAACAGCTCGCGGTGCTTGGCCATTTCCTCGGGCTTTTTCTTGCCCATGGCACGGCGCAGCAGGTCGGCGCCACCCAGCGAGTAGCCGCCGATGATCTGCGAGATCAGCATCACCTGTTCCTGGTAGACGATGACCCCGTAGGTGCTCTTCAGGGTGCCTTCCAGGTCGGGATGGAAGTAATCGACCGAGGCGCGGCCGTGCTTGCGGTTGACGAAGTCGTCGACCATGCCGGATTCGAGCGGCCCCGGGCGATACAGGGCCAGCATGGCGATGATGTCTTCGAAGGTGCTCGGGCGCAGCTTCTTCAGCAGTTCTTTCATGCCGCGCGATTCGAGCTGGAACACCGCGGTGGTGTTGGCGTCGCACAGCACCTTGTAGGCCGCCGGGTCGTCGAGCGCCAGCGCCATGATGTCGAAATCGCGCTTGGACTCGTTGAACTGGCGCACGTAGCGCACGGCCCAGTCCAGGATGGTGAGGTTGCGCAGGCCCAGGAAGTCGAACTTAACCAGGCCGGCGGCCTCGACGTCGTCTTTGTCGAACTGGGAGACGGCGCTGTTTTCCTGGCCCGGCTGGCAGTACAGGGGGCAGAAATCGGTGAGCTTGCCCGGCGCGATCAGCACCCCGCCGGCGTGCATGCCGATGTTGCGCGTCAGGCCCTCCAGCGGGCGCGCCAGGTCGACCAGGGCGCGGACTTCTTCTTCCTGTTCGTAGCGTTCCTTGAAGGCCGGCTCGTCTTTCAGGGTGCGGTCGAGCGACCAGGGGTCGGCCGGGTTGAACGGGATCAGCTTGGACAGGCCATCGCAGAACAGGTAGGGCATGTCCAGCACCCGGCCCGCGTCGCGCACCACGGCCTTGGCGCCCAGCGTGCCGAAGGTGGCGATCTGGCTGACGGCCTCGCGGCCGTATTTCATCTTGACGTAGTCGATGACGCGTTCGCGGTTGTCCTGGCAGAAATCGATGTCGAAGTCGGGCATGGACACCCGCTCGGGATTCAGGAACCGTTCGAACAGCAGGTCGTAGCGGATCGGGTCGAGGTCGGTGATGCCCAGCGCATAGGCCACCAGCGACCCGGCCCCCGAGCCGCGCCCCGGCCCGACCGGCACGCCGTTGTTCTTGCCCCAGTTGATGAAGTCTTGCACGATCAGGAAGTAGCCGGGGAAGCCCATCTGGATGATGGTCTTGCATTCCCAGCGCAGCCGCTCGTAGTACTGCTCGCGCTTGGCGTCGCGCTCGGCCGTGTCGGGAAACAGGAATGCCAGGCGCTTTTCCAGGCCCTCTTCGGACAGCTGGATCAGGTAGTCGTCCAGCGACACGCCGTCGGGCGTGGGGAAGTTGGGCAGGCGCGGCTTGCCCAGCACCAGCGTCAGGTTGCAGCGCTTGGCGATTTCGAGCGTGTTGGCCAGCGCCGAGGGCACGTCGGCGAAGCGCCGGGCCATTTCTTCGGTGCTGAGCAGGTACTGGTCTTTGGTGAAGCGGCGCACCCGGCGCGGGTCGGCCAGGATTTCGCCCTGCGCGATACACACACGCGCCTCGTGGGCCTGGAATTCGGAATCGTCCAGGAACTGCACCGGATGGGTGGCCACCACCGGCAGGCCCGCCTCGGCGGCCAGGCGCATGGCGGCCTGGGTATAGGCCTCGTCGCCGTCGGCGCCGGCGCGCTGCAGCTCGATATAGAACGCGCCGGGAAACAGTTGCCCCCATTGGCGCGCCAGCGACAGCGCCGTGACCGCATTGCCGGCGTCGAGGGCGTGGCCGATGTCGCCGGCGCGGCCGCCCGACAGCACGACCAGGCCTTCGCGGCCCTGCAGCCATTCGCGCCGGATCTCGGCGCGGCCCTGGCCCTGGTTGGCCAGGAACGACTGCGTCAGCAGTTCGCACAGGTTCAGGTAGCCCTGCTGGTTGCGCACCAGCAACAGCAGGCGAAACGGCTTGTCGGGGTCGTCGTCGTTGGTCAGCCAGACGTCGCAGCCGGCAATGGGCTTGACGCCGGCGCCGCGCGCGCCCTTGTAGAACTTGATCAGGCCAAAAATATTGGAAAGATCGGTCAGCGCCACGGCTGGCTGGCCCAGCTTGGCGACGCGCTTGATCAGGTCGGGGATGCGCACAATGCCGTCCACCACCGAGAACTCGGAATGGACGCGCAAATGGACAAAGGCAGGCGTGGAAGTAACGGCTTCGGACATGGGCGGAATTGTACTCAGTCGGCCGCCCCGCCGCCGCCTTTTCGGCCTTCGGGCGGCGGCATCCGCCGGCCAGCTATGTAACAATAGCTATTTCCGCTTTGACGGCCCGCACTGGGCCTCGCCGCTATGAAATGGCTGATTCCCGGCATCTGGCTGGCCTCGATCTTGTTCGCGCACTTCCGGGGCCGCGTGCGCCTGCGCCTGTCGCGCCAATTGCTCGACCATTCCGCCCTGCTGGCGCCGGTCAATGCCTTCATGGTGCTGTGTTCGCGCGTGCCCGCCACCGCCTACCTGCCCACCCGCGAGATCCCCGAACTGCGGGTGCTGGACGACAACTGGGAGGTCATCCGCGACGAGGCCCTGAAAATGGCCGAGCTGCGCCGCATCAAGGCGGCCGAGCGGCATGACGACATCGGTTTCAATTCGTTCTTCAAGTACGGCTGGAAGCGCTTCTACCTGAAGTGGTATGACGCGCGCCACCCGTCGGCCGAAGAACTGTGCCCGCGCACCGTGGCCATCCTGAAGGGCCTGCCCAAGGTGAAGGCGGCCATGTTCGCCGAGCTGCCGCCCGGCGGCAAGCTGAACCCCCACCGCGACCCGTTCGCGGGGTCGCTGCGCTACCACCTGGGCCTGGCCACGCCCAACGACGACGGCTGCCACATCATCGTCGACGGCGAAACCTACAGCTGGCGCGACGGCGAAAGCGTGGTGTTCGACGAAACCTACGTGCACGAGGCCTACAACCACACCGACGCCAACCGCATCATCCTGTTCTGCGACGTCGAGCGCCCCCTGAAGTGGGGCTGGGCCGAGGCCTTCAACCGCTGGTTCGGGCGCGTGGTGATGTCGGCCGCCAGCTCGCCCAACGACGGCGGCGACCAGACCGGCGCCATCAACAAGCTGACCCACGCGCACTGGGTCATCGACCAGAAGCGCAAGCAGTTCAAGGCCTGGAACCGCACGGTGTACAAGGCCACCAAGTTCGGCCTGATCGCGCTGGCGGTGGTGGGCTTCCTGGCCCTGTAACCGGGCCGGCCCCGGCTAGCACTCGACGATATTGACGGCCAGGCCGCCGCGCGCGGTTTCCTTGTACTTGGTCTTCATGTCGGCGCCGGTTTCGCGCATGGTCTTGATGACCGAGTCCAGCGATACGTAGTGATGGCCGTCGCCGCGCAGGGCCATGCGGGCCGCGTTGACGGCCTTGATCGACGCCATGGCGTTGCGCTCGATACAGGGAATCTGCACCAGCCCGCCGACCGGGTCGCAGGTCAGGCCCAGGTTGTGTTCCATGCCGATCTCGGCGGCGTTTTCCACTTGCTCGACCGTGCCGCCCAGCACCGCCGCCAGCGCGCCGGCGGCCATGGAACAGGCCACGCCGACCTCGCCCTGGCAACCGACCTCGGCGCCGGACAGCGACGCGTTGTACTTGTACAGCAGCCCGATGGCCGCGGCGGTCAGCAGGAAATCGCGCACGCCCTGGCGGCCCGCGCCGGGCACGAAGCGGTCGTAATAGTGCAGCACCGCCGGGATGATGCCGGCCGCGCCGTTGGTGGGCGCGGTGACGACCCGCCCGCCGGCGGCGTTTTCTTCGTTGACGGCCATGGCGTACAGGTTGACCCAGTCCATCACCGACAGCGGATCGGACAGGGTGCGCTCGGCGCGCAGCGTCAGGCTGCGGTAGAGCTCGGGCGCGCGGCGCCGCACTTTCAGGGGGCCGGGCAGGTCGCCGTCGGCCTCGGGGTAATCGATGCCGCAGCCGCGGCTGACGCAGTCCTGCATGACCTGCCAGATCCGGTCCAGCGCGGTTTCGATCTCGGGCCGGCTGCGCCAGGTCAGTTCGTTGCGCATCATCAGCTGGGCCACCGTGTAGCCTTCGGCGCGGCACATTTCCAGCAGTTCGCGGCCGGTGCGAAACGGGAACGGCAACTGGTCGTGCGCGGCGATCACCTGGCTGTTGGCCGCCCCGGCGGTCACCACGAAGCCGCCCCCCACCGACAGGTAGCGGGCTTCGCGCAGGCTGTTGCCGTCGGCGTCGAAGGCGTGGAATTTCATGCCGTTGGGGTGTTCGGCCAGGGCTTCGCGGCGATAGAACAGAATGTGTTCTTTCTCGATGAACGGCACGGCGAAATGGCCCAGCAGCGGCAGCGACCTGGCGACGCGCACGGCCTGCAGCAGGCCGGCGATGGCGCCCGGGTCGACCGTGTCGGGCGCCTGGCCCATCAGGCCCAGCAGCACGCCCTTGTCGGTGCCGTGGCCCTTGCCGGTGGCGCCCAGCGACCCGTACAGCTCGACCCGCACCGAGGCCACCCTGGGCAACAGCGCGTCGCGCTCGAGGCCCTGCGCGAACAACAGGGCCGCGCGCATGGGGCCCACGGTGTGCGAACTGGACGGCCCGATGCCGATTTTGAACAGATCGAAGGCGGATACGGCCACGGCAACCCCCAGGAAAGCGGCTTCAGTCGCAGCATCATACGCGGGGGCCCCGGGGCCCTCCAAGCGGGCCGATTTCCCCGCGCGGCCGGACCGTGCGATCATTGCTTTGTGACAGGTTTCTTTCGTATCGCCGGCCCGGGGCTCCAACGCTGAAAATCCCCGGGCCGGCGGTGTTCATTTCTGCCAGGCCAGCCATGTCGGGACTGCTTCCCTTACTCGATTTCGCCGGATACGTCGCCCTGCTGCTGTGGGGCGTGCACATGGTGCAGACCGGCGTGCAGCGCGCCTTCGGGGCGACGCTGGGCGCGGCCCTGGGGCGCGCGCTGGGCACGCGGCTGCGCGCCTTCGCCACCGGCCTGGGCATCACCGCCGCGCTGCAAAGCAGCACCGCCACCGGCCTGATGATCACCGGTTTCGCCGCCGGCGGGCTGGTGGGCCTGGTGCCGGCGCTGGCCGCCATGCTGGGCGCCAACGTGGGCACCACCCTGATCGTGCAGGTGCTGTCGTTCGACCTGACCTCGCTGGCCCCGGTGCTGATCCTGGCCGGCGTGTGGATGTTCCGCCGCTACCCGCCCGGCCGCACCCGCGACCTGGGCCGGGTGTTCATCGGCCTGGGCCTGCTGCTGCTGTCGCTGCACCAGCTGGTCGAACTGTTCGCCCCGCTGCAGGATGCCCCGCTGCTGGGCCTGATACTGGATGCCCTGGCCACCCAGCCGGTCGCGGCGGTGCTGCTGTCGGCGGCGCTGACCTGGGCGGCCCATTCCAGCGTGGCGATCGTGGTGCTGGTCATGTCGCTGGCC
>Ga0182736_1001523_pt1 | contig 22078 bp, 22 predicted proteins | sample eDN5th30CKraftBY_FD_128882 | JGI IMG/M metagenome (GOLD analysis project Ga0182736, IMG submission 128882) | Enriched backyard soil microbial communities from Emeryville, California, USA - eDNA 5th pass 30_C Kraft BY (version 2) (version 2) | ecosystem: Environmental > Terrestrial > Soil >... | reverse complement strand
CTGAAGTGCGGATATTCGACGTACGCTACGGGCGGATGCTCTGATCATCGCCAGAGGTGCTTGCGAAGCTGCTCGGCCGCATCGCTCAACAGCTTTGCCTGCACCGGCGACGAGCCGGCGATGCATTCCGACCGCGTTTTCAGTTGTGCAATGAGTTTCGACGTGTGATCGGTTGGCCCGTAGGGGCGCCATACATCCAGATGCTTGATGACGTTTTCGACCAGAATGGACACCCGTTGCAGCACGTCCTCGCCTTGCTCGCTTTGGGCTCCGAGTTGACAAAATAGAACGAAGTAGTGCATCACGAACCCATCAGCGTTTGGGTACCGCACGGCCCCTCCAAAGGAAGCGGGTGATTAGGGACGGATTCGCTGGAATGAGAGGTAAATCGATGCTCACCACAAGGCAAACTGCCCACACTTGAAGTCAATGTTCGCCACATAGCACAATGAATCGTGGGTTTGGATATATCGTTGATGCTTAACCGTCTGCGGCCAGCACTTCCATGAACCAATATTTCACGACGACAGAGGGCGCCGTCACGCGGCTGATGAGACTCAAGCGCGAACTTGGCGCAGCGTACATCTCAACAACCATCGTGGGTCGACGAAAAGACGGACGCGAAGTGTCGGGCCTGCAGGCCGTCCTCCTCAACGCGCGCAACGGCCAACTCGCATGCTTTGTTCAAGCGAGGGAAGACCAGATCGTTTTTATCAGCTAGAGAGGCGGCCAGGTTCGCTGCACAGCAGGCGTCCCGCCGCCACGGCCGACGGCAGAGAGGTGCGCCTGCTTAGAACGATTCCCGCGCGGCCGCGCGTGAGCATGCCGCATGCCCTCCGATCAGTGGTCCGTTGGCGCGCGCTCAGAACGAGTGCCAGTCGTCGCCGTGCGCGCCCCCGGCCGCCATCGCGACCGTCGGCTGAGCCACACGCTTAGCCGGAGTCGACGCGCGTGAGTACCGCGGTTGACTGTTCGCCGGTTGCGCGTGCTTTGCGGACTGAACCTTGTCTCGCTCATCGAGCCGGAAGAAAGCCACCGCCTGTGTCAGTTGGCGCCCCTGATTTTCGAGCGATTGCGAGGCGGCCGCCGCTTCTTCCACGAGCGCCGCATTTTGCTGCGTCACTTCGTCCATCTGCGTGACCGCCAGATTGACTTGCTCGATACCGCGGCTCTGCTCACCCGAGGCAGCTGCGATCTCACCCATGATGTCCGTTACGCGAGCCACCGCCTGCGTCACCTCGTTCATCGTCGTGCCAGCCTGTCCGGCGAGCACCGATCCGTCTTGAATTTTTTGCACCGAGGCGTTGATCAGGTCCTTGATCTCCTTGGCTGCGCTCGAGGACCGCTGAGCGAGGCTTCGAACTTCGCTGGCCACCACTGCAAAGCCACGGCCCTGCTCTCCTGCACGGGCCGCCTCGACCGCCGCGTTCAGCGCGAGGATATTGGTCTGGAAAGCGATGCCTTCGATGATGCCCGTGATCTCGGCGACCTTCGTCGAGCTCTCGTTGATGTCGCCCATGGTCTGAACGACGTTGCTCACCACCTCGCTTCCTTTCTGAGCAACTTCCGATGCGTTGGCGGCCAGCGCACTCGCCTGCTGAGCGTTCTCCGCGTTCTGCTTCACCGTCGACGTGAGCTCTTCCATGCTGGAGGCGGTCTCTTGCAGCGAGGAAGCCTGCTGCTCGGTGCGCGAAGACAGGTCCTGGTTGCCCGACGCGATCTGGCTCGAACCCGTCGCAATGTTGTCCGAGGCAATCCGAACCTCGCCAATCAGTTTGACAAGGCTCGCCTGCATGACGCCCATCGACGCCATCACACTGCCCGCCGGCGCAGTTTGCGCGCCATCGACGTGGCTCAAATCGCCTTCTGCGACGCGGCGCGTGACACGGCTCAATGTGTCAGGCTCGGCACCCAGTGCGCGGGTAAGGCTGCGCGTAATGAGGAACCCTGCGATTGCCGCCAGGATGGCGGCGCCCATGCAGATCGAAATGAGCAGCATGCGCGCACGCGCGTACTGCGCTTCAGATGCGCGCAGCAGTTCTTCTTCGCGCTGTCGCGTATAGGTGCTGTAGGCGTTGGCTGCGGTGATGAGTGAGGCAAGCAATGGACGGCATTGCTCGTTCATCATTGAAATTGCCTCTTCATGTCGGTTAGTCAAAGCCGCCTTCTCGATCGCCAACGCCACGGGACCATACTGAGCTTCGATGCGCTCCATATCCCCGACCAGACTGCGCGCCTTCTCTGTCGTGTCAGACGCGCTAGTAATCATCTCTTTCAATTGCCGCAGCCGGGCCTGGACGTTCGCGTGGGCCTGGTCGATGGCTGCCTTCTCGAGCTCGATATCCTGAGGCTTCGTCACGAGCACGAGATTGCGCGCCGCGATCGCGCGGCGATCCACGGCCATACGCACCAGATCGGCCTGCTGAGCACGTGCGCTGATGCCCTTCACGTACTGTATAAAACGATCGTTCGACTCGCCAAGCGCGCTTAATGCCAGACCCGATACCATCAGCACGAGCCCGACGAGCAAGCTAAAAGTCACAGTCAGCTTTGCGCGGACTGTCATTTGTTTGAAGTTCATCATTCACCCTCTCTCAAAGTTTATTTTTCACGCGCTCAGTCCCGACACCTGAGCCTCCATCGTTCTATCGGCAACGAATCGTAAATGCATGAGGGGTTCTTTATCGCTTTATCGTTTGCGTCAGGGTTTGTGGCATGAGAGGGCGCGAACGCTTGATCACAGATCGCATGGCACGCAAATTCGCCCCAATTGCCGTCATTTCATGACATGTCTAAATGCAAATCATTTCTGCACGCTGGCCAAGAAAAACATAGACGTTATGACGTTAAAATGGGCGATGAATCGTTTCTTTATGTGGCAGCATTCGAAGAGTCCACGACCTCGTCCAAGCAATGTCGCGCTCCCGAAAGATCGAACGATATGGTGCACGGAAGGACTTCTCCCGCAACGCTAGGGCTCGTTTCCTGCCCATGCCGCGACGCGACGCCGATGCCCTCGCCTTGCAATACCGGTTGGCCTTGGAAGCCGTCAGATGCCAACGAGCAGAGCGTCGCGATGCGATCAGCATGGCGCACGTGGTACTTTTCACACTCTTCCTGACAGAAGCTGGCCACGGCCTGCTCGACATCGAATACCTTCGGAAGGTCGAAGGTGAACTGGCAGCGGTGCTCAAGCACGGCGAGACGACTGGCGAATGGGGCTTTCCCTCGTCCCTACTTGAGCCTCTTATCATCGTCGTCAACGAACACGACCGGCAGCTACGCGAGGTGCGGCTGTCGGAAATCGCCGCTGCAACACGACGACTCGATCAACGGCGTGCGGTTGCCATACGACTCGCGGACAAGGAACGAACGGCGACAAACTGATCCGAGCGCTATCGAAGCGAACCGGGCTCAACTGATTTGCTGATCACCAACAGTCCATCTCGCGTCCTCCTCGCCCCAAAAACCTCTCGGTTCTACGATCGATTTTCAATCGGCGAGTCGTCTTGCGCATTGCTGCGTCCGCTAAGGTAAACGATAGCCTTCAGAACGATCCGATCTTGCCGTAAGTAGGATCACTGAAGGGCGCGGTGGAAAGCAAGCCGCCGCAGCAACCATGGACCGGTGCGTTCGACGCGGCGGACACTCGCTTCGTGTCGCGCCAAAACGACCCGCGTGGTGCGAAGGATGCCCCGCTTTCTACAAGGACCAGAACTGAATGAACAACGATCAGCACGATATCGAACAGCGGGTGCGGCTGGCGGGCAGCAACATGTTTGAACTGTTGCTCTTTCGCCTGGGCAGCACGCCCGGCACGGGCGCACGAGAACTCTATGGCATCAACGTGTTCAAGGTGCGCGAAATCGTCGCCATGCCCGTATTGACCGAGTTGGCTGGCTCCTCGGACAAGATTCTTGGCGTGGCCGATGTGCGTGGCGAGATCATCCCTGTGATCGATCTGGCCAAGGTAACGGGCTGCGTGCCTCGCGAGGGCAACCGGATCCTTCTTGTGACCGAGTTTGCGCGTACGACGCAGGGCTTTGCGGTCGACGAAGTCGACGATATTGTGCGTCTGGAGTGGAATCGGGTCTTGTCGGCCGAGGGGCATTGCAGCGGGAAGACCGTGACCAGCATCGCGCGGCTCGATGCACAGCCCGGCGGCCGGCTCGCCCAAGTGCTCGATGTCGAGCAGATCTTGCGCGACGTACTGCCTGCAAGCGAACCGGAAATCAACCAGGAGAACACGGGACGTCTTCCGCTTCCGCCGGGCGCGAAAGTCTTGGCGGCCGATGACTCGGGCGTCGCCCGGGCGCTAATCGAAGAGAGCCTGACCGCGATGGGCGTGCCCTTCATTATGGCCAAGACTGGACAAGAGGCGTGGGACGTGCTCGAGCGGGCCAGCCACAGGGCCGCGAAGGAAGGCAAAAAGGTCACCGACCACATTGCGCTGGTCCTCACGGACCTGGAGATGCCCGAGATGGATGGGTTCACGCTGACGCGCAAGATCAAGACGGCCGCCGAGTTGCAGGCGATTCCTGTCGTGATCCATTCTTCGTTGTCCGGGGCGGCCAACGAGCAGCACGTGCGCAAGGTCGGCGCGAACGCGTATGTATCGAAGTTCGTTGCCGCAGAGCTCGCCGCGGTCATGCGACAGGCCATGGGGGTCGCTGCATGACGCAGGTTTCGAGCATGCCTCGCCGCTTCCCGAGTGGGCTGGGCGCCACCACCGCGTGGCAGTTGAACTGCGGACGAAAACTGACGTTGTTCGTCGTCGATCAATCGGTACCACTCTACAACGTGATTCTCGACAACTTGCGCTTCTTCGCGAACGCTGATCAGGTGACGGCGTTCGTCCAGCGACTCGAGGCCGCGCCCGAAGAAAATCCGGCACAGCCTACATGGCAATGGGTCTTCGAAAGTGGCTTCGAGCAGTCGGTCGATGGCGCGCGAAACAAGCGCTGGTGCTTGTATGAAAGTTAGCCTGCGCTCTTCCCGGTCGCCGTCATCCACAGCCAACCACGCCGGATCGGACCATTCATTCAGCGTGAGCGGAAAGTTCCGCCTGGGCAGACTCGAGATGAGCAGATGAACAAACAGCAGGCGTACGACTTCTTTCTAGCGTCGCTGTCGATGGAGATCATCGCGACGGGCAGCGCGCTTGATGAACCGGAGCCAAGTTCATCGAACTATCTCGCATTGCAAGAACGGGCAGCCCATCTGCAGAGAATGCTTGCCGCCCTAGACGACATCTATCAGGCAGTCCCCGACGTGGACGCGTGAGCACGTGTTGCCGCTGCGCGTTTGAATCCGACCCACTATCGGCTTCAATCCGGCCGCTGCCACACCTTTCATCCAATTCGAAAGCTCCGCGAAGTGCCCCAATTCCGCTGCTGATGACTGTCACAGCATCATGAACGGCGGCTTCGGCAACGGCTCTCCCTTCACATGCGCAAGCGCCCACACCACTGCGAATAGTTTCGCGGCATTCGCCGAAGCAAATCGGCCAATCGATTCGAAAATCTCCTGCGACCCCTCTTCTCTTCGAATCGCCGCGCTTGAACGCGCGCGAACTCAAACCAGCGATGTCATTCTGGAAAGCGCTCATCCAAATCGGCAAGTATCGAGCGCAGTTTGTTGATCGCGGTCATCTGATATTCAAGTAGGCCGTCGGTCTGCGCGAGCGCCTCGACGCGCCGCTTCCAGTAACTCCGTGGAAGGATCGGATTGCCGCGTACCGCACCCATGGCACGTTTGGCTGACACGATCTTGAGCAGGTGAGTGAGATCGTGATCGATCATGCATCTTGAGGTTGGAATGCCGTTGCTCGTCATCGCCGTCTGTTTTCTCGGTCTTCTTATGCGTTCGGTCCGGCTGCAGGTTGACCGGACGCATCTTGGACCACGCGATTCGCTGGTGGTGCGTTGTCCACCACGCTCACTCGCCGTCTCAGGGTTGGGTGCTTGTTGCGCATGCTGGGCTCTTGAAATGTAGCCCATGCTTAACGGCCAGCGTTCGTGGCTTCTTGAGACTATGGTGTCACGAGATTGCTTGACCGCGCCGCTTGTTGCTCCTCCGCACGAACGGGGGCCAAAATCGAGATGTCACGCTGCCGGAGAAGGAAATGGCTGTGGGTTTGAGATTTGGCGCGGGCGAGGGCCATACAACTTCCGGATACGTTCGTCCCCGTTGTCGAACGGCCTTGGATTGATGCAGACGGGTGATTTCTCATTGCTGCGTCAAGCCATCTCGCACGCCGGAACGCGGCCCATTTCACCTATGCTAGTTTTCAACGTGACGGCGGGATGCTTGAAGATATCCACTTCCGTCCATCTTCGAGCTGTTGGACGAACTGGAATTCCTTGCGGGAGATGGCGAAAAAGAGCGTCGCGTTCTTCGAAGATGTCCGAGCACCGAACATCTATGGGACTACTGCCTTCTCGCACCAGTTATGCTGTCAAACGGAAGCTGGACTGTAAATGTAGTGCCTTCATCGGGATTGGATGCGACGCTGACTGACCCACCGTGCGCCTGAGCGATCTCCTTCACGATGAACAAGCCGAGGCCCAGTCCGCTCCCGCCTTTTCGCCAGTGGGCGGCGTTGTCGGGCAATCGCTTTAGTGGATCGAAGAGGTCGGCTTGATTTTCAAAAGGAATAGGCTCGCCAAAGTTATGAACGTCAAGCTGGGCGGCCTTTTCGGACCTCGATGCGCTTACTGCGACCGTCGAATCGGGTGCGCCATGATTGAGTGAATTGGCCACAAGATTCGATACCACCTGACGCAGGCGGGCGGCGTCCCAGTACCCTTCGAGATCGTCGCTTACATCAAGTTCAATCGTGCGTTCGGGATAGAATGCCCTTAACTCGCTTACGGCATCTTTGCAGACGTCACGAAAGGACATGGGTGCAGGTCGAACTGAGAGATGGCCTCCCATGCGGACTTGGGTAAAGTCCAATAGATCCGCAACCATTTTTTCCATCGTGCCCGCGCTCGTCAGGATGCGACTTGCTGCTTTGCTTGCTGGGGCTTTGAGGGCTTCGCTACGAAGTAGATAGTGCGCAGACATCGTGATCGCGCCAAGCGGGTTTCGCAGGTCATGGGCGATCATGCCGGCCATCAACTCGCGTGCGCGGCTGGTCCGCGACGCATACCACGCGATCGATTCGGTCAGCGCCTGGTCAATCGCTTCGTTAAAGCGCACTATCTCTTCCAGCGCTGCCCCCGAATCAACCAACCCGGCACCACGCCACCTGCGCACTACGCTTGCGCGCAGGGCTCGGTATTCCGACACCATTTCTGTCAGCGAGAAATGCGCTACGAGCCGATCATTTGCATGCCCTTTAGCCTCGTCCGTAAGGTCCGGGGAGTTGAGGGGTGTCTCGCCTCGACTTTTCGCGCCGCGTCCGCTCTCGGTTTGGCGTGATTCTATGTCGTCGGCGATACGGCGAAGCATGGTCGCCGCCGAATCGCGCAGCTCCTCGGGGCTAAGCCGCGTGGCGCTGGCCAGATGAGTTCGCGCAAAGTCCGCGAATTCGTCAACGAGCGCTTCGCAATCCCTCCGTATGAAGTCCGCCAGATTTGTCGGCTCACTCCCGGATGGGCTACTTTTATTCGGCGGCATTTTCGATGATCGCGTGTCGGCTTATGAGTGCCCATGCCAAGCATTGGGCGTTCCATCCCTCCGGCACCGAAGGGACACGGAAACCCCGGCAAGAGAAAATAGAATTAGACCGACTCGCTCACTGCGCGTCTCCCGGGTAACCTGACCGCCTGAATGATTGGCAATCCACACAATCCATTAATGGGACCGCCCCGCCCTCGCCAAGGACTTTTTATTAGTGAAACCCTGAGAGAGCGTCTCATGACGCCGTCAGAATTGGAAATCGCAGCTTAGTGCAGTCCCCGGCTGCGGCGTGGCTTCGATGTAAGCCGAAGCTCCGCTTAACTGACCTGGAACCTCACTTGCTCACTGAGGTTTGATAGCGCATTTCACTTCGACATAGAACCGCTCAACGCGCTACGTTCGGAATGCTTCAGCAATGATTTAACAACGCTGCGTTGGGCCGTCCGCCAGACTGTCAAACGCAATCAAATTTACGTTCTCGGTGAATCTCATGCCTGCATGTCTGGTCGAGCCCGCTCACGGCGTACCCAACTTCAACGATCGGCTCATTCGCTGGGGAAGCGCCTACGGCCTAGCCTTCGTGGGCGCATTGATGTTGCTAACAGCAACAGTCGGCGCAGCTGGAACAATGTGGCTGTATGAGAGCGAAAGTGCGGTCGGCAACTATCATCGACTCGTAGCAAGCCTCAAAACGATCATTGCACTAGAGACTGACGCCGAGACCGGCCAGCGCGGCTTTGTGATTACTGGCCGCGAGGAGTACCTTGAACCATACACGTTCGCCCTAGAAGCCATGCCAGCTGAGCTGGAAAACGCGTCGGCGCTCGTTCGCGCAGACTCGGATCAAATGCGTCGACTTGTTGTCCTTCGCCAGTTAATCGACCTGAAACAGGCGGAACTCGCTCGCGTCATTGACGCGCGTCGAGCAGACGGCCTTTGGGCGGCTCAGAAGCTGGTGAGCGACAACGAAGGCAAACGGTTGATGGACCAAGCTCGTGAAACGGTTGACGCCATGAGCCGCGTGGCAGCATCAAACCTTGTCGCTCATCGTCGTTATGCCGAGTTGGTACGCAATGTTTCAGTCTTCGCCGGGCTTGTCTCCGCGGCGCTCACTATCGCCCTGCTTGTGCTCGTCGGCAAATCTCAAAGACGTATCTCGAGGATTCGCGCGTTGGCCGCTGACGAACTCGCAAAGCAAAAGGATTTGTTGGAGACGATGCTTGCGAGCATCGATGACGGCGTCCTCGCCACCGATGGAGATTGTCGCATCCGGTTCTTAAATGCGACAGGCCAGACGCTGACACAGCGTACCGAAAAGGAGGCGATAGGTCGTACTTTGAAATTCCTGATGAACCTTCGAGATGCCGATAGTGGCGCGATGGTTGAGAACCCCGTTGCCATCGCATTGAGAGAAAAGCGCGCCGCTCAGACACCAGACGGGACCGTGCTAATTACCCGCGATGGCAGTAAGCGGTTCGTCTCGGCATACGCTGCACCGATCACGAGCCGCGACGGACATGTGAGACAAGTCGTACTTGCGTTTCGTGACGTCACCGCGCAACGAACCGAGAAGGAAGAGCACAAGTTACGCGATGGGAGGCGAACGCAGTTTATCGCGACCTTGTCGCACGAACTGCGCAACCCGCTCGCGTCGATGCGCAACGCAGTTGAAGTGCTCAGCCGTTTGCCGTCGAATCCGCCCGACGCAAAAAGGCCGATCGCAGTCGTTGAACGACAAATCCGCCACATGCAACGTATGCTGGACGATCTGTTGCTTGTCGCTCGTCTAACGAGTGAAGCGCCGGCGCTGCAACATACCGATATCGATCTAAGAGACGTGGTCGAAGACGCAGCAGAAAGCGCTCAAACCGCGTTGGACGCTCGGCATCAACAGTTGGAGACGAGTGGCATGGATAAGGCCGTCTATGTTCATGGTGATCAGGTGCGTCTTGCGCAGGCACTATCGGGTCTGCTGTTAAACGCGTCGCAGCACTCGCCCGACCACTCGACTGTCGGCGTTTTCCTTCAGCACGATGGAAAAGACGCTCTGATACGCGTCACCGACGAGGGCGAAGGTCTAGCGGAAGCGGACCTTGAAAAGATCTTCGAGTGGTTTGTACAACTCGCACGGCCCGCAGGTGAGTTGAACGAGGGACTTGGCGTAGGGCTACCCCTCGCACGGCAGATCGCTGAGTTGCACGGTGGAACGCTGCACGCCGCGAGCGCTGGTGTTGGGAAAGGGAGTACGTTCGAGCTACGTTTGCGACAGTGTGATGCGTGCGGTATAGATTCAACCAAGACGGGGCACGATCTGTCGCGAGCCCATCCAGGACTACGATCCGATATTCCGTCGGTCACCGAGCAGCCGGGGCCAATTCTTGTTGCAGACGACAATCGCGACGCGGCGGACGGACTCGCGAGCGTGCTGCGCATGAGCGGCTTCGTCGTGGAGACTGCCTACGATGGCATATCCGCCTACGACGCATCCCAAACATTGCAGCCGCCCGTTCTTCTATTGGACATTGGCATGCCTGGCATGAACGGTTATGAACTTGCGCGGGCGGTACGGAACACCACGTGGGGAAAACGAGCCAAACTCGTTGCGATTACCGGGTGGGGCCAGGATGAAGATCGTCAGCAGGCGGCTGCAGCCGGCTTTGACCTCCATTTCACCAAGCCCGTGGATTTCGAAGCCATTGAGCGCGTGATTCACGGGGGTTGAGTCGTTCGGATCACTGAGTGAGAGCCAGTGCCTGGCGGTCACGCACCTTCTTGATCTGTAGCCAGCAGCATTTGACTCGACTGACAATGTCCGATGAGTCCTCGTCCAATCTTGCGTTCCGCTCTTTTCGTGCAAGCTGTTTTGGCCGGCCAAGATGGCGCACACTCGGACCTTAAGAGCGATGCCACAAGGACAAAACAGACGACACTGCATCGGTCATTGTCTGTTCGGTCGAGTATCGGTTAATACACTTGATCCTCTCGCATCCGTTTGCGGACCGCGGGCAAACGCCGATGCGCGCCAAGCACGAGAAGCCCACCACTCAGATTTAGTCTAGCCACCGCGCATTAGAAACTGCCTGTGGCGCAGAACGCGTCGTTATTCCCCTGTTGTCGCTCGCGTTTTGCGCGATACATTGCGGCGTCGGCCAGCCCAAGTGCCTGATCGACCGACATGAAGCGTACTGCCACAACGCCTGCACTCACACCTGCATACTTTATATGTCTATCACGAAGTGAATAGACGCCGGCCGTTGCCTCCGTGGCGCGAGCCGCGAGCGCAGTTGCAGTACGGTTCGCTTCGTCCTCGTCGACGGTTCCCGGACCGACGAAAGCGAACTCGTCACCGCCGACGCGTGCGAGCATATCCGTGTCTCTTACTATCGCAGCAAGTCGTCCTGCGCACTGTCCTAGCATCTGGTCGCCTAGAACATGACCAAACTGATCGTTGATCTGCTTGAAGCCGTCCAGGTCGAACATGCCGACGACCACGTAGGAACCGTCACGCGCGGCTCTGGCCAGCAAGCGACCCAACTCATCGTGCATCGCCCTGCGGTTCGCTAATCCCGTCAGCGAGTCGGTGAGGGAAAACTTCGTCAGGTACTCGTTCGAACGGCGCAATTCCTCGATCAACCGCTCCCGCTCGATATGTTGTGCAATCAACTTCGAAAACAGATTGAGCGCGCTGCGCGCACGAGGCCCAAGTTTCTTGCTGCTCTTTCCAGCGGCGCACAGTGTGCCGATTACCTCGCCATTGCTGTCGCAGACCGGTGCGCTCGCGTACGTCTGTATGCCGAGGGCGGCGGCCGCTTGTGAATCTGCCCAAACTTCGCTGACGTTGGGGACCACCCGCAGGCCCTGCTCGAGGCAGCGCTTACACAAGGTGTCGGACCATGGGACGGTTAGTCCTTCTGGAACCAACAGTTCACCTGTATTGCGGGCAATCGTGACCGACTGAACTGCATTTTCCTGGTCGATTGACGTCAGGTAGGTCGATTCGAGTCCGGTGACCACCTCGAGCATTTCCAGCAGCGGTCGAGTGAGTGCCTCCAGGCTGTTCGCCGTCGCCACTGTCTCCGACAGGCTCTCCAGCATTTCATCCATCAATCTTTCCTCGGTCTAGCTAGTTTGGGGCGCGCATCCGATGTCGGCCAGTTCGAGCCGCGCAGACCACCAGGTCATGTCCACCGGGGCGGCACGAGACCTCTGTGATGAAGCTCGCTTTGTGCAGAGGCGAAATCAACACCGAAGAGAAGCCGTTTGATTTCACGGGGAGCGTCGTCAACAGTAGTTGGGCGTTACAGGACTTCGTGCGTCACCGCTCGTGGTTCAGCCATCGGCATTGGCGAGCCGAAAAAATATCCTTGCATGACCGTGCAGCCGAGGCTACGCAAAATATTCATCTGGGCACAAGTTTCAACGCCCTCGACCACGCACGTCAATTTGAGCGATCTGCACAACTCGAGGATGCTTCGCACGATGTCCTGGGCGGCGGTGTCGGTCTCGATATCTTCCAGAAAGCCCCGATCGATCTTGACCTTGTCCAGTGGCAGCCGATGGATGCAGGTGAGACTCGAGTAGCCGGTGCCGAAATCGTCGAGCGAGATGCGCACGCCAAGCTGCTTGAGCGTCCGCAGCGACAGCGCAGCTCGTTCGAAATTCCGGATCACGCCGGTCTCCGTGACTTCGAACGTCAATCTCGCCGGCGCCACGCCACTTTGTCGAATGAGCGTCACGATATCGCCAATCGCCTCGGCCGATCCGATATCCCGTGCCGACAGATTGAATGAGACTCGGGTGGTCGCGTCCCACCCCCGCATGGTTTCGAGCGCTTTGCGCAGTAGCACGATCGACAACGAATGGATCAGATCGCTGCGTTCCGCTACCTTGATGAAAGCGGATGGCGCCACCGGCCCGAGTGACGGGCTGTTCCACCGCGCGAGGGCTTCGTACGAGATGACATGGTGGCGAACCACGTGAACGATCGGCTGAAAGTGCAGCGTCATCTCGCGTTCCAGGTCCGCGTGCCTCAACGCTTGCTCGATTTGTCCGAGCTCGCGGATCGTGTCTTCGTGCTCACGCGAGAAAATCGTCGTGCTGCCACGGCGATTTTCCTTGGCGAAATAAAGCGCGTAATCGGCGCGCTCGAACAATTGTGCTGGCGACCGCCCCGCTTTCGGATAGGTCGCAAAGCCAATCGAGCCCGACAATCGTGCGGTGATGCCGTGCCACTCATACGGCGCACGAAGCGCCTCGCAGATCGCGTCTCCAAGTCTGAGCAAGTGCTGACTGTTGGGCACCTCAGTGACGAGCAGACCGAATTCATCACCGCCCAGGCGAGCGAGACTCATCGCAGGCGTCAAGAATCGCTGAAGTCGCTGGCCCACCTCTTCGAGCACGCGGTCCCCTGCGCCGTGACCGTACAGATCGTTGATCTGCTTGAATCCATCCAGATCGATGATGCCCACCGCGAAGCGCGCGGGCCGGCCGGTCTGCGATTGGAACAGCGCCTCCAGATCGGCGAGGAACCGCCGGCGATTGGGCAGGCCTGTCAGGCTGTCCATGTTGGCGAGGCGGACGTTTTCGTCGCTGAGCTTTTGCAGTTCCACCTGCTGTGCTTGCAACTCCGCCTGCTTCATCTGCAGTTCGGCCTGCTTGGCGCGCAACTCGCTCTGCGACTCTACGAGGCTGGCGAAGTCGCGATAGTAGGTCAGCAAGATCACGATCATCGCAATCGACACCAACAGCACATTGATCGCAATTGCGATCAAGACCCCGTTATTCGTCCGCAAGAAGAAAATGGTGAATGGGACGATCACGATCGCCGTCAGCAGAAGGGCTGCTGTGCGCATGTGCATCAGGCAGAATATGCAGCCGATGACGGTGATCGACATGTAGAAGGCAACGTGCGCTTGCTCGTAAGGGTCGCCGTAGGGATAAAGCATCAAGCCCCAGGTGGTGAAACTCACGCCCAACACGACGAGCAGCCGCATCATAGTCTTCAGGCGGGCTGCGAGTTCGGCATCCGTTTGTGAGGCAAGGTCCTTCCTTCGTCCGAGCCACACGATCAACCGAATTACACAGGCCGAACACATCGTTAGGGGCACGTAGATCGCGAGCCACGCGGGCGCGCTGTCGACGTGCGTCACCGCGACGGCCACGCTGTTGATCACGAGGATCAGGTACAGCAACGGCAGTTGCCGCGAGAACGCCTCGAACTGCGAGCGCGCGAGATCGGGCACTCGTCGATAAAATGGTGATCCAACATCAAAGCGGGCTCGAAAAATCATATTTTTTGCAAAAATCGTCCGTCCGTTCGACCCGATTTTGAAATAGCCGGTATCGCGTCCCGGCGAAAAATCAATACCACGGAAATCCGCTTTTATTAAGTAGATAATTCAATAGTGCGTATATACTCTAACGAATATCATCGGCATTTGGTTGAAAAACTTGAAAGTCGTAAGATTCAGAAAGCGGATCCGAGGAATGCAACAACGCAAATCGGAATCATCCTTTTCGCCAAAATCGATGCTGCAATAGATAGAATGTGGTTCGGATCCTCACACGGTCGCGACGGACTGCCACAGGTCTCTCGCGTTGGCATCTAGGTTTTGTGGGTCGCACGACCGAGATGGCGGGGACATTCTCGGTGGTGCGTGCAAACACCCGGCAATCCAGCGGTCTGCACCGACATCCAGGCCGGCAACGAAATCGCGCGTTGCTAGAAATCGACTTTCAGCACTTTTCATCTGTGCGCGATCGGGATCGCGCCGCCATGGCCCCTTACGATGCGGTGCGTCAGGCTTTGAACTGTCGAGCATCATGAAGCTGCACCTGTGCAGGCGCGTAAGTGAACGCTTCGCGAATCGTCCTACGATGCTTTGTCTGTTCGATTTCAACGAACTTTCGGTTTAATGCTCGTTGCGCGTGACCGACGCGCAAGAGAACCACCTCGCCGGAGCAAGCGTTGCAACGCGTCATCTGTACGACGCTGGGATAAGCACGAGGTGGACGGGCTTCACCGGGCGTCTTGCTCGTCCCGATCACCTTGCCTGCGAATTATTAGACCTTCTTCCCGAGGAGCGCCTTGCACTCGACCTCGGCGCCGCCCCAGGCAGGGTCCGTTCACCGCCGACTACAATTGATGGCAGCGGGACGTTGACGAGCGCCGCGGCGACAGACGGACCCGCAAGGAGTGCTTCATGGCAACACTGGATTCCATATCGCAAGTCATTGGCGAGATTCACGAAGCCGGTTTCAATCCGGCCTTGTGGCCTCAGGCTCTCAACGACACCGCGCGATGCCTGGACTGCATGCGCGCGGTGCTATGGGTCGGCGCACCGACGGATCGCATCAGATCGGCGGATTGCATCGGCATTGAGCCCAGTTTCATCGACGCATACGAGCAGTATTACGTCCGAATGGACCCGATTTTCCGGCCTGCGACGATGCAACCCGAGGGCACGGTGCTGACCGACGCCGTCGTGTCGCGCGCGGAACTCGAAAGGGGCGAGTTCTATCAGGACTGGGCGCGGCCACTAGGTCTGCACAGCATTTTTCTCGCGAACTTCCTTCATGAGGGCGCTGTGTCGGGCGTGATCGGCATGCCTCGCAGCAATCGCGGCCGCCCCATCGCCAGACGCGATCTCGACCTGCTGCGCCTTCTGCTACCCCACTTTCGCCGGGCGATCCAGATGCAGTCGCGCATGAACACGCCCGTAAGCAACGGCCACTTCAGTGAGGAGGCGCTCAACGCGCTCGGGCATGCGATCATCATTGTCGATGAATCCGCGCGGCCGCTGTTCGTCAATACGGCCGCGGAAAACCTGCTCGCGCGCGCCGATGCGCTCAACCGCTCGCGTGACGGCCTGCGCGCGCTCACCGTGCCTCTCACGCTGGAACTTCGTGCCCTCGTGGCGCGAACCCTCGCGCACGACGGCCCCGTCAGTTGCGGCGCAATCAGGCTCGCGCGCTCAGGCGACGGCGTCGGGTTCAATGCGCTCGTCTCGCGCCTCGGAACCGACACGGACTGGCCCGGCGTGCGCCATAGCACGCGCGCTGCGCTGATCCTGATCGCCGACTCGGATCCGTGCGCCGGCACGCCAGAAGACGCGCTCATGAGCCTGTATGGACTCACGCCCGCCGAGGCGTCAATCGCGCAACGCCTCGCTCGTGGCGAAACGCTCAGCGCGATCGCCGATTCTCTCGATGTCCGCATCTCGACGGCGCGCACTCATCTTCATCACGTGTTTGAAAAGACCTCTATGCAGCGGCAGGCGGATCTCGTGCGACTCGTCGAACAGATGAAAGTGATCGTGTCATCGGCAGGACGATGACTGGCCTTCCATCAATTGATGGATCGAAACGCCCGCTCAATGCCAGATTTAACCAGTCAAAGAGCGCACATCGTCCTTTCACTTTGCTTGGTCGATGTACTAAGGTAATAAAAACGTCAACCTGACGGCTGCCTTCGCTCGCTTGTCGAATGCCAACGTTCCGTGATCACATGAGATGCGCGTGGCGGCGACAGACCTTCCATCACGATCGCTCGATCTTTGCGCTGCCGTAGACGGACGTGCTGAAATAAACGAGCACCGGCTTCTAAGAGATTTTTTGCGATGACTTCGCTCACTGAGTTCTCCGAACTCATCGGCGCGATCTACGATGCCGGGATGAGCCCGCGACTCTGGCCCCACGTATTGGACCGCGTCGCGCATGTGCTCGGGGGCATGCGCGCGGACCTCTGGGTTGGCGCGCCGAGCGGGCATGCCCGCGCCGTGGATTTCATCGGCATTGATCCGGCATTTCGCCGCACATACGAACAGCACTTCGGGCGTATTGACCCGGTATTCTGGCCAGTGACGACGCTTCCCGAAGGCACATTCCGTACCGATGCCGTCATTCCCCGCGCGAACCTGGAGCACAGCGAGTTCTATCAGGACTGGGTGCGCCCGCAGGACATGCACAGCATCGCGGTAGTGAATTTCCTGCGCACAAACTCGTTGTCTGGCGTTCTGGGCTTGCCGCGGTCGGTGCATGGACGCCCTTTCGAAAGCGACGACCTGCGACTCTTCAGAGCGCTGCTCCCGCATCTGCGGCGCGCCGTGCAGATCGAGATGCATCTCGACACACTTGCCGCACGAGAGCGCCTCACGAGCGCCGCTCTCGACCGGTTGAGCCATGCCATTCTTATCGTGGATCGGCAATCACGGCCGCTTTTCCTCAATCGCGCTGCGCAGCAGTTGCTGAGGCGCCGGGACGGTCTGAGCATAGTTGGGAACTTGCTCGGTGCGAGCACGAGCCGCCTCACGCAGATGCTGCACGTCGTGATCGCGCGCGCAACCTCGACATCGGCCGAAGCGCGCGGCGGCACCGTCGCGCTGCCGCGGCCGTCCGGCAGAAGGGCGCTCAACGCGTTCGTGGCGCGGCTGCCCTGCGAGTCCAGTTGGCCGTGCGTGCCGGAAGGTGCGCATGCGGCGCTACTCTTGATCAGCGACGACGAGTCCTGCGCGGTCGTGTCCGAGGATGTCCTGATGAGCCTCTACGGGCTGACGCGTGCCGAGGCGCGCGTTGCCGGACGTCTTGGGCGGGGAGAAACGCTCGCCGCCGTTGCCGACTCACTCGGCGTATTGGCATCCACGGTCCGCACACATCTTCATCACACATTCGAAAAAACGGCTACACAACGGCAATCCGAACTCGCCCGGCTCGTCGAGCAGGCCGCGGTTCTTGCAGATCAGAGCAACGAGGAGCCGCAGCCTTGGAGCCGCTGATAAAAGTATTTTGCTCCACCAAATGATTGATTTTATTCTGCTCGAGCGTCGCTACGATGAGTACATGACGTCGGAAATTGATTCCGGAGGTTGTCATGTGGTTCATCAGAATATCGGCGTTCGCGCCCCTCTTAGTTGCTGCGATCCATGTTTGCGCCGCACCTGCCGATTGCACCGCCGGCGCGCTTGCGCTCACGAACCGGGATGGAGGCGTGGAAGCGCGTGACCATTGTCGATGAGGCCGGCGGTATCGAGCGAAGCCACTTCCCGTGGCTCACTCCGCAGACACAGGTAGCGAACACGCTGAATGCGACTCGCGTGGTGAACCTCTCCGGGTTCGGCTGGCAGGTGCTCAGCGGCGAGAACGTGACGCTCGCGCCGGGGACGAGCAGATGGCTTGCCATCGCCCGCGAAGGACGCACCCTGCTCCTATGGATAGCCAAGCCGGAATTCGAGGCTGATCGCCACGCGCGCCTCACCTGTCACGATGGGCTATGGTCCGGACGAGCCGATGACGGCATCGCGTGGATATTCATCGGTCTTCGGGACCTCCCCACGATCCACTCGACTCGCCGCGCCTCGTGGACGACGCGCTGAGTCGTTGCCTGGTCCGCAGCGCTTGACGATTCATGCCGCTTCTCACACTGGTGAGCATCATGCATCACGATATTTACTTCGGTTTCCTGACTAGCATGTTCCTTTTCTGGAACAGCGTCAGGGTCCTGACCTATATCCCCACGATCATCAGGCTACTTTCGGCCGGCGCGAATGTGCGAAGCCACAGTCTTCTGTCATGGCTGTGCTGGTCCATCAGCAACGGGACGTTTGCTCTCATGCTGCTCGAAAGAAACAACGGCGTTCCCGAGTCGATGTTCTGGCTCAATGTCGGAAATACGGTGATGTGCTTTGTCGTCAGCGTCATCATCGTTTTCAAGCAACGAGCACTTCATGCAGGCAAGTGCCGGCGTTTTCATCATCGATTGAGTGAGGGGCAGATCTGACAGCTGGCGACCGGCAAACCGGCGCGTTTGAGCTACGCGTTACCTCTATTGCCCCTCACAGGAAACGAACATGAACGACCCATCTGAAAGCGCACTTCCGAATCAGGATCGCGAAGCGCGGCTGGCTCATCTCGACATCGCGAAGGGCATCGCAATCATGGCGATAGTGGCCATTCACAATCCCCTGCTGATGCAGCACGGCGGCAAATTGTTCAACGCGTTGCTGTCGTTCTCACTGCCGCTTTTCTTCATTTGCTCCGGGATGCTCGCGCGTACCGGCAAATCGATAGGCGCGTCGGCTCTGGCCCGGACACATGCTCTCATGACGCCCTATATCGCGACGACCGTCGCAATCGCATTGGTCGATCGCATTCTGTCTGGCAGAAGCACAATTGCGATTATCTCGGGCGGGCTGTACGGCACCGGCGCGACCGTCACATGGGTCACACTCTGGTTCCTTCCCCATCTGTGGCTCGTTTCCATCGCTACCTTGCTTATCGGGCGATGCGTTGAACAACAGCGCACTTGCAGACTGGCGCTCACGTTGCTGGCGATGCTGTCGTGGGGCGTCGGCAGTGTCGCGCTGCATACGATGAACGCGTCGTTTCCACAGTTGGCATCACGCGGTCTGCCGTTCAGCGTCGATCTGCTGCCCCTCTCGCTTGGCTATGCGCTCATTGGACTAGCGTTCCGGGCGTTATTGCTGCGACCGCGCTACAGCGGCGTAGTCTTCTTCATCTCCGCGCCGATCTTTCTGTTGCTTCAGTTCGGCCCCGACGCGGCGATGGACCTCAATCTGCGCCGCTACGACAGTGGTCTTTACAGCACGCTCTCGGCGCTGACAGGAGCGTGCGCAGTCTTTTCACTCGCGGCCGGCATGGGCAATGTCCGTTGCGTTGCGCCCCTGCTGGCGCGCATCGGCAGGGCGAGTCTAGGGATCTGCATCTTTCATTTCCCGGTTCAGAGGGCATTGCTCGACAAGTTGCCTCTGATATTGCAGGGTGGTGCAGGCCCTATATTGATCTCGACTCTGGCACTCCTTGTATCCCAATCGATCTGGTGGCTACTAACCAGGTCATCGACCGGCAGGGTCCTTTTTGCGGTGTCTCGCTGTTCATTCGAATCTCGCGGCACGTCGTGGCTGTCGATGGTACGCCGGGTTTGCAGCGGCCTTCGCCGTCGGATATGTGCTCAACCAACCTGCTGCCCGCGGCCTGACGCTGGTAAGTCGCAGCCTAGCGCCGGCAGCCAGTAACACTGTTGCTTCCTGCATGTGATGGCTGGCTGGTGTTTTCTTTTTTCGCACGGACCCGACCATGACCCGCTTGTCGATATCAGGAACATGTTCGCTTTGCGCAGTCGTGCTCGCCAGTTGCGGTGGCCCGGTTCCTCCAACTACGTCTGCGGTTCTCCCGGAGGCCACGTGGTCGGTGTACGACCTCACCACTAACGAAATGCCAGCGTTGACAGCGAATCCGCAGAATTCCAATGAGTTTACGACGAGCCTGCCGGGCGCCCACGCTTTTTATGCCGAGCTGTCGGCGCATGCCTCGGGAGGAATCGGAACAATCGCCGTGACTGGCGATTTGATCGACGTTCAGTGCGGTTACGACTTGATCACTGTCGGAGGAAAGCCTCCGCGCCCGACAGTTTCGTCAGTGTTCGTCGGTCCGCCCGTGAATCGCGGGATCCTACCTGTGGGCGACGGATTCGTCGGCGGGCAGGTGAGTCAGAATGCCGAGGTGTGGGTGGACTTCAATCAGGCCATGGCTGTCACGCGGTCGCAGGACTACGACCGCCAAGTATGCCCGGCTAGTTTCACCGGGCCGCATCGTACAAGGCAGCCCAGTGGACCATGGCCTGGGGTAACCTTCAGCGGCACGATAAAGTTGTATGGGACGGTGAAGGCGTCTCAGGCACCGTTGTATAAAAACCTTATGCTGAATATTCATGTCACGCCGAAATGAGCCATCGGCTTCTCATTTAAAGGGTATAAACAACCGTTGCTGCCGGCCGACCAGTCGGAGCTGTGCAGGCAGTTAAGGGCGGTATCGTTACCGCAATCCAGGCCACGAAGCGGAAATGGCAAAGCTCGGTTAACGCGCTCGATTTGCTCGAGAACGAATGCCCCACTTCGATAGGGCATGGCGAGGCATTTGGTCCAGCCAGTTTCGAGATCGGTCATCACGAAACTCTGTGACAATGCCCACGTCTGCGTTGGACGCAGCATGACTGAACCGGAGTTCTATCGCGTCGCCACCGTAGCTGACGAACGCGAAGCTTGAGCCTGTAGCCCATTTCGTCTGTGGCGATTTGTCGGTCACGCGGACGAACGCGCGGCCAGCGTAGAAGCGTCGCGCCGCGTCGAAGCACTGTTCGGTACTCGCGCGGCCCCGACGATAGACGGTGACGAGTACGCCACGGGTCATCGGCACTAAGTGTGGCGTGAAGACCAGGCCGGACGCGCTGCCGCCGCTTAGCCGATCAATGGTCTTGCCAATATCGGGCATATGGACGTGTTTCAGGAGACCGTAGGGTACCAAGTTCTCGTTTGTCTCCGCGTAGTCGAACGTGCTTTCGGCGCCGCCGCGACCGGCATCGGAGATGCCGGTTTTCGCGTCAATCACAATGTTCGCGGGCTCGATGCGCTTGGCAACGAGAAGGGAAGCCAAGGCATTGAGCGTCGCGGCGGGCAAGCAGCCAGGGTTGGCGGTGCGAAGTTGCCCCTCGATTTGGGTTGGCCAGACGTCGGCGAGGCCGTACACCCAACCGTCGACGTATCGGTGATCACCGTCAATGTCCGTCGCCCGAAATAGTTCGTTCGACATCGTTTGACGAAGGTCTTCGTCTGGTAAGCCATCCATCACTGGAAGCTCCCGATTTTGCGTCGCCTTTTCGTTTGGCCCGTTGCGATCAGCTATAGCCACACTGGCCGAACCTCGCCCTCTCGTATGTCGAGCGGCGTCCTCAACTCCCAGGCAAGCCGGTGAACATGAACCAGATCGGCCGCCAGCCGCTGCGATTCGCGGGCGGAGAGCAACAACCCGAATGACCGAGTACCACCCGAATCCGCCTGAACCGACACATAGACGGTCACGTCTCGATAGCCGGGCGCGCTCTGCTCGCCTTGGTAGGCGCAGGTATAGACGATTTCCTCTGAGGGTAATTCAGCCCGCGCGCGAGGGTCGTCCAGATTCCAGCGCTTGATCATGGCCCGCCAGCGCGCCTCCCCATCAGGGAAGTAAGTATGGATTTCAACTGCGTGCCTGTGGGCGAGCCTGAGCACCGCGAGGCAGTGTTCGAACAGATCATCCTCGAGTCCCGACAGTTCCGAAAGGTTCAACGGGAAATCTGAGCCGTTGTAGAGACCGGCCAGAAACCCGGCGATCACACCTGCCTGATTGGAGTCATCTTCTGTCGCGTTCAACAGGAATGCGAGCGAGTCGAGCCCGGTGTCATGGTCTTGCGCCCGGATCTCGGCGGCCCGCTGAGCGGGCGTCGACCCACCGGCGGCGTTCGCAAAGAATTCTTCCGCGGTCTGGAGAAAGGCCTCCACCAAGTGCTGGGGCACGTGGTGCGTGATGGTCTCGAACTTCGACTTCGATGGCATGGACAACCTCAACGGGTCCTTTTTTGTGTATATGCCAGTATCGTGCCATATGGCGCGGAGTATGCCGG
>Ga0182736_1001522_pt1 | contig 22085 bp, 19 predicted proteins | sample eDN5th30CKraftBY_FD_128882 | JGI IMG/M metagenome (GOLD analysis project Ga0182736, IMG submission 128882) | Enriched backyard soil microbial communities from Emeryville, California, USA - eDNA 5th pass 30_C Kraft BY (version 2) (version 2) | ecosystem: Environmental > Terrestrial > Soil >... | reverse complement strand
GCCGCGCTGGCGACCACCGTGCCGATGGCGGTGGCCCGCTGCGCCCGGCTTCGCCGCGCTGGCGACCACCGTGCCGATGGCGGTGGCCCGCTGCGCCCGGCTTCGCCGCGCTGGCGACCACCGCTAGACTTTCCGGTGGACCCCGCGCGGCGTCTATCCTGTGAACTCCCCCAGGGCCGGAAGGCAGCAAGGGTCAATGGGCTCTGGCGGGTGCGCGGGGTCCCCCTATGTGTCGGGCCTTCGACGGTGAAAGGCGCCCCCGTGTCGTTGCATAACCTCAACCGTGCCGACTTGGCCGCTCAACACGAGCGCTACCAGCGGGATTACGCGGAGCTGCAGGCCAAGAAGCTGACCCTGGACCTCACCCGCGGTAAGCCGGCCCCCGAGCAGCTCGACCTGGCCAACGGTCTTTTGGCGTTGCCGGGCCCCGACGACTACCGCGCCGACGACGGCACCGACACCCGCAACTACGGCGGCCTGCACGGCCTGCCCGAGTTGCGGGCCATCTTCGGTGAGCTGCTGGGCATCGCGGTGCCCAACCTGATCGCCGGCAACAACGCCAGCCTGGAGTTCATGCACGACGTCGTCGTCTATTCGATGCTGCACGGCGGCGTGGACTCACCGCGGCCCTGGAGCCAGGAACCGGCCGTCAAGTTCTTATGCCCGGTGCCCGGCTACGACCGGCATTTCGCGATCACCGAGACCATGGGCATCGAGATGATCCCCGTCCCGATGCGCGACGACGGCCCGGACGTCGACCTGATCGAGGAACTCGTCGCCGCCGACCCGGCGATCAAGGGCATGTGGACGGTGCCGGTGTTCGGCAACCCGACCGGCATCACCTACTCCTGGGAGACGGTGCGCCGGCTGGTGCAGATGCAGACCGCCGCGCCGGACTTCCGGCTGTTCTGGGACAACGCCTACGCGGTGCACACCCTGACCACCGAGTTCCCCCACCAGGTCGACGTGCTGGGGCTGGCCGCCGCCGCCGGCAACCCCAACCGGCCGTACGTGTTCGCCTCGACCTCCAAGATCACCTTCGCCGGTGCCGGGGTCAGCTTCTTCGGCGGCTCGCTGGGCAACATCGCCTGGTACCTGCAGTACGCCGGGAAGCGCTCGATCGGTCCGGACAAGGTCAACCAGCTGCGCCACCTGCGGTTCTTCAAGGACGCCGACGGGGTGCGGCTGCACATGCGCCGCCACCAGGAGATCCTGGCGCCGAAGTTCGCGCTGGCCGCCGAGATCCTCCAAGACCGGCTCGGTGACGCCAAGATCGCGTCGTGGACCGACCCCCAGGGCGGCTACTTCATCAGCCTCGACGTGCTGCCCGGCACCGCACGGCGCACCGTCGCGCTGGCCAAAGACGCCGGCATCGCGGTCACCGAGGCCGGAGCGTCGTTCCCGTACCGCAAGGACCCCGAGGACAAGAACATCCGGATCGCCCCGTCGTTCCCGTCTGCCGACGACCTGCGCAACGCCGTCGACGGCCTGGCCACCTGCGCGCTGCTGGCCGCCGCCGAGTCGATGCTGGCCTGACGTGGCATTTCGCCCTGATCGCGGCGTTTGACCAGCCGGTGGGCGGTTAAATGGGAAAGTCGCGTCAGGGAGCTCGTTGACATGCTGGAGGCCCGCGTAATGGCGATCAAGGTCCACGTCGCGGGTTGTGCGGTGGTGGTGTCCCTCGTCGGACTGGGTCAGCTCCCCGCCGCATACGCGCCGAGTCGGGCGGATCCGGCGGTTGATCACTCGTCGGTGCAGGTGGCGGGCGCCGGCCCCGGCGAAGCCGAGGCATTGCCGCCCGTCGTCACCGATGAACTCGACGTCTTCAGGCGCGCCGCCGCCGATGCCGCGCTGGGCAATCCGGTGATGTACGGCGACGGCCAGTGTTATCCGCTGATCCAGGAATACATTCAGGCCCTGGGCTATGGCTGGCGCAACCGGGACCCCAGCGGCAACGCCTTCGATCTCTACCACCATTTCCCCACCAATGGGCTGGGGCAATACTTCGACCAGGTCCCGTTCGCCGAGGGCACCAATGAGCCGCATGTGGGGGACATCGTCGTCTACGGCCCCGGTGGGTATGTCAGCGAGCACGGGCACACCGGGGTGGTCACCGCCGTCCGCGGCAGCGGCCCCACCTTCCAGTACGAGACGGCTGACCAGAACTCCGGGGGCCGGTTGTTCGTGACGCTGAACTGGCGTGACTTCAGCCCCGCCTACAACACCTTGGGCTATCTGCGCCCGAAGTTGTAGCGCGCTGCCTGCCGGGCCTGCACCGCCGTCGGCCCGAGCAAGTACCCTGCTGGCGTGGCGCTCTACCGCAAATACCGGCCGGCAACGTTCGCCGAAGTGGTGGGGCAGGAGCACGTCACCGAACCGCTGTGCACCGCGTTGTCGGCGGGCCGGATCAACCACGCCTACCTGTTCTCCGGGCCGCGTGGCTGCGGCAAGACCTCGTCGGCGCGCATTCTTGCCCGCTCGCTCAACTGTGCCGACGGCCCCACGCCTACACCCTGCGGGACCTGCGACTCGTGCGTGGCCCTGGCCCCGAACGGACCGGGCAGCATCGACGTCGTCGAACTCGACGCCGCCAGCCACGGCGGAGTCGACGACACCCGGGACCTGCGGGACCGGGCCTTTTACGCACCGGCTCAGTCGCGGTACCGGATCTTCATCATCGACGAAGCCCACATGGTGACCACCGCGGGATTCAATGCGCTGCTCAAGATCGTCGAGGAGCCACCGGATCACCTGATCTTCGTGTTCGCCACCACCGAGCCCGAGAAGGTGCTGCCGACCATCCGGTCGCGCACCCACCACTATCCGTTCCGGCTGCTGGCGCCGCGGACCATGCGCGAGCTGATCGGCCGGATCTGCGAGCAGGAGCGCGTCGTCGTCGACGACGCGGTCTACCCGCTGGTGATCCGCGCTGGCGGCGGCTCGCCCCGCGACACCCTGTCGGTGCTCGATCAGTTGCTGGCCGGCTCTGAGCCCATGCCCGGCAGCTCCGATATCAGCCACGTGAACTACCAGCGGGCGCTGGGCCTACTGGGCGCAACCGACGTCGCCCTGATCGACGACGCGGTCGACGCGCTGGCCGCCGGAGACGCCGCGTCGGTGTTCGGCGCCGTCGAGGCGGTCGTCGACGCCGGCCACGACCCGCGCCGGTTCGCCATCGACCTCCTGGAGCGGTTCCGCGACCTGATCGTGCTGCAGGCGGTGCCCGACGCGGTGGCCAAGGGCGTGGTCGATGCGCCCGAAGACATCCTGGAACGAATGCAGGAGCAGGCCGCCCGGCTCGGTTCGGCCACCCTGGCCCGCTACGCCGAGGTGGTGCATGCCGGGCTCGGCGAGATGCGCGGCGCGACGGCCCCGCGGCTGCTGCTGGAAGTGGTGTGCGCCCGGCTGCTGCTGCCCTCGGCGGCCGACACCGAAGCCGCGCTGCTGCAACGCGTAGAGCGCATCGAGAGCCGGCTGGACATGTCGATTCCGGGCGCGCCCGCACAGCCGGCCACCGGCGCCGCGGCGCCCACCAAGCAGTTCACCCGCCGCTCCCAGGCCGCCGAGTCGACGCCTGCGGCGCAGCCCGCGCCTACGCCTACGCCGGAGCCCGCGCCTACGCCTGCGGCGCAGCCCGCGCCTACGCCGCAGCCCGCGCCTACGCCGGAGCCCGCGCCTACGCCCGTGCCCGAACCCGCGGCTGAGCCCGCGCCCGTTGCCAAGCCCGCCGCCGCTGCGCCGCCGGAACCTGCTCCTGCAGTGCCGCCTCCGCCACCGCCGCCGGCACCCGCCGCGGCCGCCCCGGGGGAGCCCGACGCCGCCGCCGTGCGCGCCATGTGGACGACGGTGCGCGACAAGGTGCGGCAGCGCAGCCGCACCACCGAGGTGATGCTGGCCGGGGCGACCGTGCGCGCCGTGGACGGCAACACCCTGGTGCTGACCCACGAGTCGGCCCCACTGGCCAAGCGGTTGTGCGAACAGCGCAACGCCGACGTCATCGTCGAAGCCCTCAAGGACGCCCTCGGCGTGAACTGGCGGGTGCGCTGCGAGGCCGGGGCGCCGCCATCGGAGACCCCGTCACCGGCCGCGCCCGCACCGGTCGCGGCGGACCAGGAGCGGCAGGCCGACGAGGAGGCCATGCTGGCCGAGGCGGACGCAGAACGCTCCGACCCGGCACCGCGCCGTGACCCCGAAGAAGCGGCCCTGGAGTTGTTGCAGAGCGAACTGGGCGCCCGCCGCATCGGTGGAGACTGACCGATGACGGACTCCACCGGTTGCGCCGTCGTCGGCGGTGGCCCGGCCGGAATGGTGCTTTCGCTGCTGCTGGCCCGCGCCGGTGTCGAGGTGACGCTGCTGGAGAAGCACGCCGACTTCCTGCGCGACTTCCGCGGTGACACCGTGCATCCCACCACGCTGCGGCTGCTCGACGAACTCGGATTGTGGGACCGGTTCACGACGCTGTCCTACAGCGAGATCCACCAGGTCTCCCTCAACGTGGCCGGACGCGGGGTCACGGTGGTCGACTTCGGGCGGCTGCGGGGCCAGCCGCATCCCTACGTCGCGATGGTGCCGCAGTGGGATCTGCTCAACCTGCTGGCCGAATCAGCCCAAACGGAGCCGACTTTCACCCTGCGGATGCAGACCGAGGTCACCGGCCTGCTGCACGAGGACGGCCGGGTCGTCGGGGTGCGCTACCAGGGCCCTGATGGCCCGGGTGAACTTCGCGCCGGTCTCACGGTGGCCTGCGACGGCCGGTGGTCGATCGCTCGGCACGAGGCCGGTTTGGTGTCCCGCGAGTTTCCGGTGGGCTTCGACGTGTGGTGGTTTCGCCTGCCGCACGACGGTGACTCACAGCCGACGCTGCTGCCGCGCCTCGGCCCGGGCCGCGCCGCGATCATGATTCCGCGTGAAGGCTATTTTCAGGTCGCCTACCTCGGGCGGAAGGGTGGCGACGCGGCATTGCGGGCGCGCGGCATCGACGCGTTCCGGCGCGAGGTCGCCGAACTCGTCCCGGAGGTCGCCGATTCGGTGCAGGCGCTGCGCAGCCTCGACGATGTCAAACACCTTGATGTGCGGGTGAATCGGCTGCGGCACTGGAGCATCGACGGATTGCTGTGCATCGGCGACGCCGCGCACGCCATGTCGCCGGTGGGCGGTGTCGGCATCAACTTGGCGGTGCAGGACGCGGTGGCCGCCGCGACCATCCTGGCCGAACCGCTGCGGCAGGGGCGGGTGACCGCGCGTGACCTGGCCGCCGTGCAACGGCGCCGGGGGCTGCCCACCGTCATCACCCAGTCGGTTCAGCGGGTGCTGCACCGCGGTCTGGAGCCGATATTGCGCGGTGAAAACATCAGCCCGCCAGCGGCTTTCGGTGCCATCGTCGCTAAACTGCCGTGGCTGTCGGCCATTCCCGCGTATCTGGTCGGGGTCGGGGTGCGCCCGGAGCGGGCGCCGTCTTTCGCCCGGCGCTAGCGATCAGCAGTTCCACCACGGCCGCAGCGGCAGGCCGTTGTCGTCGCCGTGGTCGCCCAGCTTGGCGGCCAGCACATGGTGCAACTGAATCGCGTTGTGCTCGAAGCCCAGCCGTGAGCCGGCCATGTAGAGGCCCCACACCTTCGCGGTGGCCAGGCCGACCTCGGCGACGGCCTCGTCCCAGTGCGCCACCAGGTTGGCGCACCAGTCCCGCAGCGTCAGCTCGTAGTGGCGCCGGATGTTCTCGGAGTGCAACACCTCCATCCCGGCGTCCTGGATCTCGCTGATGATGCGTCCCGAACCAGCCAGCTCGCCGTCCGGGAACACGTAGCGGTCGATGAACTCGCCCGCGGTGGGGTTGGACTTGTTGTCGCGCCGGGTGATGCAGTGGTTGAGCAGCAGCCCACCGGTGCGCAGTTTGGACTTGAGGAAACCGAAGTACTCGGGGTAATTGGCGACACCGATGTGCTCGGTCATCCCGATCGAGGAGACCGCGTCGAATTCGCACTCACCGACGTCGCGGTAGTCGCAGTGCCGTACTTCGGCCAGATCGGTCAGGCCGTCCTCGGCGATCGCGCGCTGCGCCCACTGGGCCTGCTCCGCGGAGAGTGTCGCACCGATGGCGCGTACCCCGTGGCGTGCCGCGTAGCGCACCATGCCGCCCCAGCCGCACCCCACATCGAGCAGCAGGTCGCCCGGGCGCAGCCGCAGTTTGTCGAAGACCAGCCGGTACTTGTTCTCCTGGGCCTGCTCCAGCGTCGCGTCCGGGCTCGGGTAGACCGCGCAGGTATAGGTCATCGATGGCCCCAGCACCCACTCGTAGAACCTGTTCGAGACGTCGTAGTGGTGGTGGATGGCCTCGGCGTCCCGGGTCTTGCTGTGCCGCAACCCTTCTGCCACTCGCCGCCAGCGCGGGCGGGCCTCCTGCGGCGGCGGCGCTATCGGAACCAGGTGCTCGACCCCGATCGAACGGATGATGTTGGCCAGCACGCGCGGTGACGGTCGCTTGAAATGCAGCTCGTCGGCGAGCGCCTTGAGCAGCAGGTACGGATCGCCGGGATGCACGCCGTGCGCTTCCAGGTCCCCGGCGACGTAGGCGCGGGCCATGCCGAGATCACCCGGGGCGGTGGCCAGGTAGGTGGTGCCGCGCGGGGTCAGCAGGTCCAGACCCAGGGGGGCGTCGTCGGGACCGGTGCTGCTGCCGTCGTAGGCGGTGAACCGCAACGGCAGGTGGCCGTCGGTGGCCAGGGTCTCCAGCACCTCCGCCAGACTCAGCCTGCCGGTGCGCGCCTGTTCCTTGTACGTGGTCATCGTCGTCGTACCGCCTTGTCGTAGAGGTCCAGCAGCCGCGAGTCGGGGTCGTAGGTCTTTTTGACCGTGCGATAGGTTTCACCGCCGTAGAGCGCGTCAAACTCCGCGGGGGTGTAGTAGGCGTCGGAATACAGCGACTTGTGGCCCTCGAGTTCGCTCACCTTCGCCTCGATCAGCCGGTTGGTGGCCCCCTCGGTGGCACCGGCGGGGACCGAGGACCAGAACCCGACGTTGACGTAGGTGCGGTTGGGCCGGATCGGGTACAGCGGCCAGTCTTCGCCGTGGCGCAGCCGCAGCGGGCACAGCCACACCGGTTCGATCGGTACATGGGCGAAGAACCAGTCCAGGAACTCTCGGCAGCGCTTCAGGGGCACTTCGATGTCCTGCACCACCCGTTCGCGCGGCGGCCGGCCGTGGCGTTTCTCGATCCGGTCGGCGATGGAGAACCGCTGGTCGTAGGCGATCAACTTCGAGTAGAAACTGCTGCGCCGGTAGCGTCGTGGCCACCAGCGCCGCACCAGCGGGTTCTGCGCCCCGAACGCCCGCGAGCACCAGAACCAGTCGGTGTCCCAGCGCCACAGGTAGTCGTGGATGGTCAGCCGGTCGTCGGTGATCCCCTGGGCGTGCTGGATGGAGCGGTAGTAGACATCCTGGCCGGTGTAGTCGCTGACGGGTCCGGGGGTGTCGGTCTCGATACCGACGCACAGATAGCTCTCGGCGGGGGAGAACACCACACCATCGAGGTAGTCCACCGCGACACCGTCGAACCCGCCGGTGTCGATGATCCGGTCCATCGCCGCGACCAGTTCACCCAGCGAGTCGAACCGGATGTGCCGCAACGCCACGAACGGTTTGACCGACTCCAGCTCGATCCGCAGTCGCGTCGAATAGCCCAGCGTGCCGTAGGAATTCGGGAACGCCCGAAACAGGTCCTCATGCTGGTTGCGCGAAACCGTCAGCAGCTCTCCGGCGCCGGTGAGCACGTCCATCTCCAGCACCGATTCGTGCGGCAGGCCGTTGCGAAACGACGTCGACTCGATCCCCAGACCGGACACCGCACCGCCGAGCGTGATCGTCTTGAGCTGTGGAACCACCAGCGGCGCCAACCCGTACGGCAGGGTGGCGGCGACCAGATCTTCGTAGGTGCACATTCCTTCGACGTCGGCGGTGTGGTTCTCCACGTCGATGCCGAGGACACCCGTCAGGCCCGAGGTGTCCAGGCCCGGCGCCTCGCGTCTGGCGCGCGCCCGGAACAGATTCGAGGTGGGTTTGGCCAGCCGGACCGACGCGGCCGCAGGAATCGCCCGGTAGCTGTCCAGCAGGCGTTGCACCCCCCGCTTGTGGGATGTCGGTGCGTCAGTCTGCCGAACGGACATCACCTCTTACGCTAGCGGCGGATCGCCTGGCGTGCACCCGACTCGGCCGGGCTTACGGCACCGAAGCCTGGCTGCTCAAAAATCCGGCGATGCCGCGGGCGACGGCGTCGGCGTAGCGCTGCCGGCCCGCCGGACTCTCCATCAGTGCCGCGTCGGCGGGATTCTTCATGTTGCCGAGCTCGACCAGGATCGACGGGTATTCGGCCAGGTTCAGCCCGGCCAGGTCGGCGCGTCCCTTCAGGCCGTCGGCGCCGATGTAGTTGGCCGGGGGGATGCCCGCGGCCTGCAACTGGCTGCGCATCACCTGGGCGAACCGCACCGCCGGGCCCTCCTGCGCCGGGTTGAGCGGCGGCGCGGAGTAGTTGACGTGGAACCCCCGGCCGGTGGGCGGGCCGCCGTCGGCGTGGATGGACACGATGGCATTGGGGTGCAGCGCGTTGGCCGCCGCGGCGCGTGCGTCGATGCACGGTGCCGGCCCGTTGTCGTCGCCGCGCGACATCGCGGTGCGGACCCCCGCCGAGTTGAGGGCTTGGCGGATCCGCAGGGTGGTGTCCCAGGCGAAGCTGTGCTCGGGGTAGCCGGAGTTGGTGGTGGTGCCGCTGGTCTGGCAGTTCTTGGTGCCGCCCCGACCGTTGGGCACCTGACGCGACAATGCCGCGGGGTCGCCGCCGCCGCTGTGACCGGGATCGAGGAACACGATCATGCCGGCGATGTTGCCTGGAGCGGCCGATGACAGCGGGGCCCCGGGCACCGCGGCGGCCACCATCAGGGCGGCGGTGATCGCGACACCGACACGCCAGAGAACTGGTACACGCACGCCGTCAACGTAGGCCGGGGCCGACTACGCTGGGAATCTCACACGCACCCGGTCTCTCCAGCTGTAACCAAGCCGCAACCCAGTCGAGACCACACACGACAACGCAAGGGGAGTGTTATGCAACCAGGAGGCCCGCCCGACATGTCGGCGTTGCTGGCCCAGGCCCAACAGATGCAGCAGCGACTGTTGCAGGCGCAGCAGGAGCTGGCCGCCACCGAGGTGCACGGCGAAGCAGGCGGCGGCCTGGTCAAGGTCACCTCCAACGGCAGCGGTGAGGTGCTCGGCGTGCAGATCGATCCGAAGGTCGTCGACCCCGACGACATCGAGACCCTGCAAGACCTGCTGGTGGGGGCGCTCGCCGACGCCTCGAAGAAGGCGCACACGTTGGCCCAGGAACGGCTCTCCCCGCTGGCCGGCGGCATGGGCGGCGCGCTCGGCATGCCGGGGGCCTAGGTGTTCGAGGGTCCGGTCCAGGACCTGATCGATGAGCTGGGCAAGCTGCCGGGCATCGGGCCGAAGAGCGCCCAGCGGATCGCGTTTCACCTGTTGTCGGTGGAGCCCTCCGAGATCGATCGGCTGACCGCGGTGTTGGCCAAGGTGCGCGACGGGGTGCGGTTCTGTGAGGTCTGCGGCAACGTCTCGGACGCGCAGCGCTGCCGGATCTGCGGGGATCCGCGCCGGGACTTCGCCCAGATCTGCGTCGTCGAAGAGCCCAAGGACGTCGCGGCGATCGAGCGCACCAGGGAGTTCCACGGCCGCTACCACGTGCTCGGCGGGGCGTTGGATCCACTGTCGGGAATCGGCCCCGAGCAGCTGCGGGTGCGTGAGCTGCTCAACCGGGTCGGGGAGCGGGTCGACGGGGTCGACGTCAGTGAGGTGATCATCGCCACCGACCCCAACACCGAGGGCGAGGCGACCGCCACCTATCTGGTGCGGATGCTGCGCGACATCCCCGGCTTGAGTGTGACGCGCTTGGCGTCGGGGCTGCCGATGGGCGGTGACCTGGAGTTCGCCGATGAGTTGACCCTGGGCCGGGCCTTCACCGGCCGCCGCGCCATGGCCTAGATCCCCGCGGGCCCACCCCAGGCGCGCCCGCGCCCACCCCAGGCCCCGGCGAGCCACCCCACCCCGCCCCAGGCCCCCCGCGAGCCTGTAGTTACCGTGCTCGCTACTCGCACTTCTTCGCGCCAACTCTCCCCCGCAAGCGGGAGGTACCCCCAGGCTCGTCGAAAGATGTCGGTGCCGATCGGCAGCATCTGGCCATGGGAGAGGCCTTCATCGGGAGCGAGGCGCTGGCGCACAGCCGGCTCACCGAATACGAGCTGCGCCGCTGGCACCGGGCGATCTTCCGCGACGTCTACGTGCCGAAGACACACCAGCTGACCCTGCGCGACCGGATCGAGGGGGCGTGGCTGCGCTCTGGACGTCACGGTGTGATCGCGGGTGTTGCGGCTTCCGCGCTGCACGGCGCCCGGTGGGTCGACACCGATACCCCGATCGAGCTGGTCTGGTCGAATACCCGGCCACCGCCCGGCCTGATCGCCCGCGACGAAACCCTGGCCGATGACGAACACACCACAGTCGCCGGCATACCGGTCACCACGCCGGCCCGCACCGCTTACGACCTGGGCCGCCACCTGCCCCGGGGCCATGCGGTGGCTCGGCTCGACGCGCTCGCGAGGGCCACTCCGTTCAGCGCCGAGGACGTGCTGTTGATCGCCAAGCACCACAACGGCGCCCGCGGTTCACGACGGCTGCGCGCGGTGCTACCGCTCATCGACCCCGGCGCCGCCTCACCCCAGGAGTCCTGGCTGCGGCTACGACTTATCGACGCCGGCCTGCCCACCCCGGCCACCCAGATCCCGGTGTGCGACCGCAGCTACTGGCCGTTCGCCTGGCTGGATATGGGATGGGAGGACTACAAGGTATCCGCGGAATACGACGGCGATCAGCATCAAAAGGATCGTCAGCAGTACGTCAAAGACCACAAGCGACAGCGCAGGCTGGAACGCCTCGGCTGGATCAACATCCGGGTGATCAACGAGGACAATCCCCGCGAGACCGTCCGCCGCGTCACCGAGGCCTTGCGAACCCGCGGCTGGAGACGCTAGACCGGCTGCAGCACCTCGGCGATCGGCGCCCGTACCGCGATCTTGCCGCGTGCCGTGCGGACCTTCTCCGGGATACCCGCGCCCACCACGCCCACGAGCACACCATCGCGCTCGTAGTAGGCGAGGAACCTACGCCCGTCGTCCTCGGCCAGGTGCACGGTGTCGAGCACCCGCGGGTGACCGAGGCACTGGATCTTGATCTCGTACTGGTCGCTCCAGAAGTACGGCACACCCGCCGCCACCGGACCCAGGCCCAGCATCGCCGCCACCAGGATCTTCGCCTGCTCGGCAACATTGCTCCAATGCTCCACCCGCGCTTGGGAACCCGCCTCGTCGCGCCACGACGCCACGTCGCCGAGCGCCCAGACGTCCGGGGCGCTGGTACGCCCGGCCCCGTCGCAGACGATCCCGTCGTCCACCGCGATGGCGCTGCCGGCCAGCCAGTCGCAGGCGGGCCGCGACCCGACGCCCACGACCACCAGATCGGCCGGGATCACCGCACCGTCCGCCAAGGTCACCGACTCGACACCGTCTGCCCCGGAGACCGAAACCACCCTCGCGCCGGTGCGCACGTCAACGCCCTCGGCCTGGTGCAGCCGGGCGATCAGCGCCCCGACCTGCTCACCCAGCACCGAGGCCAGCGGCGTGGGCTGCGGCTCCACCAGCACCACGTCCACCCCCGAGCTGCGCAGGCTGGCCGAGACCTCACACCCGATGAAACCGGCACCGATCACCACCGCGCGGCGCGCGCCGGCCGCCCGCTCCCGCAGCGCCACACAGTCGTCCAACGACCGCAGTACGTGGATGCCGTCCAGGTCGCCGAACGCCGGGATCCGGTTGGGCACCAGGCCGGTGGCGATCACCAGCTGGTCGTAGCCGAGCACCTTCCCGTCGGCCAGCGTCACGGTGTGGGCCGCCGCGTCAAAGCCGAGGGCGGCGACGCCGAGCCGCAACCCGATGTGGTGCTGTTCGTAGAAACTCGCCGGCTTGAGGGCCACATCGTCGACCTCGCCGCGCAACATCTGCTTGGACAGCGGCGGGCGGTCATAGGGCAGATGGGCCTCGGCCCCGACGACGGTGATCGGGTCGTCAAACCCGTTGCGGCGCAGTTGTTCGGCGACGCGGACCGCGGCCAATCCGGCCCCGACGATGACCACCCCGCTCATGGCCGGGCCACCTCCACCATCTCGAAGTCGGCCTTCGCCGCGCCGCAGTCCGGGCAGCTCCAGTCCTCGGGGATGTCGGCCCAGCGGGTGCCGGGTGGGATGCCGTCCTCCGGCCAGCCCAGCGCCTCGTCGTACTCGAAGCCGCACTGCAGGCACCGGAACAGCGTGTAGTCGTTCATGAGTTCACTCCCATCGCTTCGAAATCCAGCTTCTCGCGGACCGCGCAGTCCGGGCAGCACCAGTCGTCGGGGATCTGTGTCCAGGCCGTCCCGGCGGGGTAGCCCTCGCGCGGTGCGCCGAGTACCTCGTCGTAGACGTAGCCGCAGCCCGGGCACTTGAAGGTGGCCATCAGACGGCCGCACCGTAGCGAGTCAGCACCTTGCTGCGCACCCGTGGGTGAATGTTGGCCCGGGTGATGTCACCGTTGTAGTGCTCGAGCACCCGGTGGTCCATCAGCTTGCGCCACACCATCGGGAAGTACGTCACCCCGATGAGCGCCCCGTATCCGGCCGGAAGGTTCGGCGAGTCGGAGAAGCTGCGCAGCGTCTGGTAGCGCCGGGTCGGGTTGGCGTGGTGGTCGCTGTGCCGCTGCAGGTGGTACAGGAACAGGTTGGTCACCATGTGGTCGGAGTTCCAGCTGTGCTGCGGAGTGCAGCGCTCGTAGCGGCCGCCGGCCTGCTTCTGGCGCACCAGCCCGTAGTGCTCCAGGTAGTTCACCGACTCCAGCAGCGACGAGCCGTAGACGGCGTTGATCAGCACATAGGGGATCAGCGCGACACCGAAGACCGCGATCATCACGCCCCAGAACAGCACCGACATCGCCAGCGCGTTGATCACGTCGTTGCCCGGCCAGGTCCGCGGGTCCCAGGGGTTCTTGCCGGTGCGGCGGACCCGCGCTGCCTCCAGCTCCCACGCCGAGCGGATGCCGCCGAAGGTGCTGCGCGGCAGGAACTCCCAGAACGTCTCACCGAAGCGGGCCGACGCCGGGTCCTCGGGGGTGGCCACCCGGACGTGGTGGCCGCGGTTGTGCTCGACGTAGAAGTGGCCGTAGCAGACCTGGGCCAGGGTGATCTTGGCCAGCCAGCGCTCCAGCGACTCCCGCTTGTGGCCCAGCTCGTGGGCGGTGTTGATGCCGACCCCGGCCACGATCGCGGTGGTGAGCGCGACCCCGATCTTGCCCAGCCAGCCCAGCGACCCCTCGAAGCCGAGCCAGCCCAGGTCCGAGGCGGTGAACAGGTAGGCGCCGAAGATGGCGCTGGCGTACTGGAACGGGATGTAGGCGTAGGTGGCGTAGCGGTAGTACTTGTCGTTCTCCAGCGCCGTCATCACCTCATCCGGCGGGTTCTGGCCGTCGGCCCCGATCATGAGGTCCAGCGTCGGCAGGATCACGTAGAGCAGGATCGGCCCGATGTAGAGCGGCAGTTGCGCCGCGGTGTGCAGGCCGGCCTGGTTCAGCGCCCAGACCAGCGGCAGCATGAGAAACAGCATGGTGGGCACGATCAGGCCCAGCAGCCACAGGTGACGTTTCTTGTCCTGCCAGATCGCCGGCTCGCTGGCCATTCGGGTGCTCATTGCATTCAGCCTTTCGTCGAGGTCACACCGCTAGTGATGAAGACGTTAGGTAGCAGCGCCCGGTGGTTGCTCGTCCCGCAAGGCTGTAATTCCGTCGGCTATTCGTCTCCGGAGGACAACGGTGACAACACCGCCGCGCCGTACCACTGGCACAGCAGCAGCGCGATCTCGACGTCCAGGCGATCTTCGGCGATCGGGCGGCCGCGCCGCTCGATCGCCCGCTGCACCCGGTACTTCATGGTGTTGACGTGCAGATGCAGCTGCTCGCCGGCCGCCTTGAAGCTGGAACCGGTCCGCAGGAACACCCGCAGCGTGTCACGGAGGCGCTCGTCGGCCTCGGTCGCGCGGGCCAGCGGGCCGAGCACCTCACCGACCCAGGCCCGGGCGGCGGCCACGTCGTCGCCGCCGAGCAGTGCCGCGGCCGACAGTCCCGGATCCGCTGCCGCGCTGACCCGGGCGGTGGCGGAGGCAACCGCCAGTGTGTGTACCGCCAGCGCCTGCTGGTGCGACCGGCGGAAGCCCTCAACTCCGGGCAGCGGATTGCCGATCGCCACCCAGGGCTCGCCGGAGGCGCTCTGCGCGCAGGCGCGGATCTGCGTCACCGCCTCGGCTCCGGCGGTGGACGCCAAAGGGATCCAGGCCCATCCGGTGGTGCTGTCGGCCGGGACGAACAGCGGCGCCCCTTGGACCACTAGCGACTCGGCGAGCTTCTTGATGAATCCTTCGGCGGCCGCGAGTTTGTCGCCGCCCGACTCGGGATACCACACGACCAGCGCCACGTGGGTCCGCCGCAGCGGGTAGCGGATCGCGGTCGTCATCGCATCGACGTCCAAGTCGTCCCCGGACAGGATCTCGCGGACCCGCAACGCGCGCACCGCGTTTCGGCTCTCCAACCACCGCTCGCGTTCGGCCTGGTAGACGGAGGACACCTGTTGGGACATCTCGTCGATGTAACCGAACATCAGCGTCGACATCTCCGAGAGCACATCCAGTCGCAGGTCGGGGTCCAAGTCGGCGGAACGGATCTCCTGCAGCACCAGCTGGAGTGCCACCGAGTGGCCGAGCCGGTAAGCGCGCACCAGCGCATTCACCGGGATCCCGCGTTGTGCCAGGCGGCGGGCGTGCTCCAGGGCGACGACCGGCGCGGCGATATCGGCGACCGGGATGTTGTGGCGGATCGCCGAGAAGTATGCATCGACATTGGCCGCCACGGTTTCGTGCAACAGCTGCAGCAGCGACGAGTCCCCGGTCAGGTCCGGCGACTCCTTGGCGACCAGATTCTCGATCACCTGGGTGGTTTCGTCGAGGTGATCGTAGAGCCGCTGCGAGATTTCGATCGCGGCCGCGGCGATTGCGGTGTCGTCGGTCGCGCCCGGGTCGGCCATAGCCCGACGGTAGTCCGCGACTAGACGCGCCGCGGCGCGACCAGCCGCTCGCGGCGCAGCGTCTCGACTTCGGGCAGTTCCAGCGGCGCCAGGGTGCCGACCACGTTCGACAGCAGCAGATCGGCCAGTTCGGGGTTGCGAGCCAGGCACGGCCCGTGCAGATAGGTGGCGACGACGCTGCCCTGCACCACGCCGTCGTGCCCGTCGCCGGCCCGGTTTCCGGCGCCCTTGGTCACCGCCGATAGCGGTGTCGCCGACGAGCCCAACACGGTTCCGCCGCGGTGGTTCTCGAATCCGGTCAGCGGCTGCGTCAGCCCCGCCAGCAGCGGGGTGCCGACCACCTCGCCGATGGTGCGCGTCTCCTGCGGTGAGGTGGTGACGTCGAGCAGTCCGACCCCTTCGACGCGTTCTCCGGCCGAAGTCTCATACCAGTGTCCGAGCACCTGGATGGCTGCGCAGATCGCCAGGACCGGCGCCCCGCGTTCGGCCGCGCGCTGCAGTCCCGGATACCGGATCAGGTGCCGGGTGGCCAGTCGTTGCGCGTAGTCCTCGGCGCCGCCCAGGGTGTAGAGGTCGAGTGATTCCGGTACCGGGTCGGCCAGTGTGATCTCGACGATCTCGGCGGGGATGTCGCGCAGCAGCAGTCGCTGTTGCAGCACCACCGCGTTGCCGCTGTCGCCGTAGGTGCCCATCACGTCGGGCAGCACCAGCCCGATCCGCACCGTCATGCCAACCGCCGCTGCAGCTGTAGGAACGCCGTGTAGTTGGCGACGACCTCGACCGGCCCGGGCGGGCAGGACGCGATCGCCGCGCAGGTGTCGTGCACCAGGCTGTGCTGCACACCGGCGTACCCGAGCCGCACCGCCAGGTCGGTGCCGCGCTCACCGGCGGCCACCACGTGGACCCCTTCGAAATGCTCGAAGCGCACATCCCACAGCCAGGACAGGTCTTCGCCGTCGGGGACCTGGCCGTTGACGGCGATCACCACCCCGGCGGCCTGGTGGTCGACCATCGACAGCGCCTCCTGCCAGCCGGCCGGGTTCTTGGCCAGCAGCATCCGCACCGTGTGCTGGCCGACCTGCACGCTGCGGTAGCGCCCCGCGACCTCGTCGACGGCGCAGACGGCGGCCACCGCTGCGCCGGGATCGGCGCCCACCGCCACGGCGGCGGCGACGGCCTGGGCGGCGTTGCCGCGATTGACCTTTCCGGGCAGCGCGAGCCGCATCGGCAGCACCAGACCGTCGGGCCCGTACAGCGAGTCGTCGTCGAACCACCACTGCGGGGCGGGGCGGTGAAAGTCGCATCCGGTGGAGCGCCAGTGCCCATCGCGACGTTCGATCACCTCACCGCTGCGCGGGCAGCTGACCGAGTCACCGGCCCAGCCGCCGCCGGCGGCCACCCACACCACGTTGGGGGAGTCGTAGGCGGCCGAGGTCATCAGCACGTCGTCGCAGTTGGCGACGACCACCGTCTGCGGATGCCGGGCCAGCCCGGCGCGCAGCGCGCGTTCCACGGCGTTGATCTCACCGACCCGGTCCAGTTGGTCGCGGGACAGGTTGAGCAGGACGACCACGGCCGGCGAGACCGCATCGGCCACGTGGGGCACGTGCATCTCGTCGACCTCGAGGGCGGCCAGCGGCGCGGTGCGGTCGGCGGCCAGGGCCGCGATCAGCCCGGCGTCCATGTTGGCGCCCTCGGCGTTGGTGGCCACCGCGCCCAGGTCACGCAGCGCCGCGGCGACCATGCGGGTGGTGGTCGACTTGCCGTTGGTGCCGGTGACGACGACGCTGCGCCGCCCGGCGCCCAACTGGCGCAGGATCGAGCGGTCCAGGGTCATCGCGACCAGGCCGCCGATCATCGCCCCGGCGCCGCGGCCGGTGACCCGCGACGCCCAGCGCGCGCCGGCTCCAGCGGCCAGCGCTAGGCGTCCACGTGCGGTGATCACGCTCGGCAGTTTATGGCGATCGCCGGCGCGCCGTCCGCGCCGGGCGTCGCGGACCGCGCTCAACGGTTTAAGTCGCCGACACGAGGTGCAGCAGACGTGGAACGGTCACCCCGGCGTGCCATCCTCATCGCATGAGTGCGCTGTGGGGCCGCCCGGCCCGCGATCCCGGCGACGGTTGGGCCGTCGTCGACGTCGAGACGTCGGGGTTTCGGCCCGGGCAGGCTCGCGTGCTCAGCGTCGCCGCGCTGGCGCTCGACGCCGACGGGCGCATCGAGCGGTCGGTGTCGCACCTGGTCAACCCGGGCACCGACCCCGGCCCCACCCACGTGCACGGGCTCACCGCCGAGATGCTGGCGGGTCAGCCGCGGTTCGCCGACGTCGTCGACGAGGTCGCCGAGCTGCTGGCCGGTCGCACCCTGGTGGCGCACAACGTGGCGTTCGATTACACCTTCCTGGCCGTCGAAGCCGAGATGGCCGGTGCCGAACTGCCCATCGACTCGGTGATGTGCACGCTGGAATTGGCCCGGCGGCTGGACCTGGGCCTGGCCAACCTGCGGCTGCAGACCCTCGCCGCGCACTGGGGCATCGTCCAGACCCGGGCGCACGACGCGCTCGATGACGCTCGGGTGCTGGCCGGGGTGCTGCAGCCTGCCCTGCAGCGGGCGCGGGAACGCGACGTGTGGCTGCCGGTGCGGCCGGTCACCCGCCGCCGGTGGCCCAACGGCCGGATCACCCACGAGGAACTGCGGCCGCTGAAGGCGCTGGCATCGCGGATGCCGTGTGCGTATCTGAACCCCGGCCGCTACGTGCGGGGGCGTCCGCTGGTGCAGGGTATGCGGGTCGCGCTGTCCGCCGAATGCACCCGCACCCACGAGGAACTCGTCGAGCGCATCCTGTACGCGGGGCTGGCCTACAGCGACGTCGTCGACACCACCACCTCGCTGGTGATCTGCAACGACCAACGTCCGGAGCAGGGCAAGGGCTACCAGGCGCAGGAATTGGGCGTGCCGACGGTCTCCGACGAGCAGTTCATGGCCTGCATCGACAGGGTGGTGGACGGCACCGGCATCGAGGAGTTCGTCGACGCCGGGGCGGCCGGCGAGCAGATCTCGCTGTTCTGACACTCGCGGTGGCGTCGCTTCGGCGGAAGCGTGGGTCAACCGGCTGTGTTGCCGGGTGCACCCGACTTCCACGCGTGACGGTTCACGACGAAACGATGCGGTCTGGGGACGAAGGGTGTTGAGCTAGACCGTAATTCCGTAAGTCCGTAACTTCCGGTAGAGGCTTGAGCGTGAAATCCCAAGTAGGTTCGCGGCCGCTACCCGATTGCCTTTCGTATCTCTCAGGGCGGAAATGATGGCGTCGCGTTCGATAACTTCAAGCTGGGTCAAGGTGCGGCGGGAGGCGGTCCGGCAGAATCCGGGAAGGTCGCCCTCCTGAATTTCGCCCACCGGGCGCTGGCGAAGGGCATATACGAGCGCTTCGCGTAGTTGAGTGAGGTTGCGTGGCCATGAATATCGGGAGATCAGTCGTTGCGCCGACCGGCTGAGACGTACTTCGCGTTCCGGCACTATCCCGTGCAGCAGGGCTGTCGTGATAGCTGGTAGATCGTCGGTGCGACATCGCAATGGCGGCACGGTGATCGCGGTGGCGAAATGGCCCAACAATTCACGAAACGGCAAGCCTGAATTAGACGGAGATCGCGACGTGGTCGCTACAAGCCACCCGGCCGCCCCAAGAGACCCGACGGCGGAGAAGTACGCTTTGAGCTGTTCGACTCCAACCGAGCATGCATGATCGATATCACGCACGATGTGCAGCGTGCAATCGCCCGGGCCAGGACTATTCAGAAGCGAGCTGATATCCGACGAGGGGTCGTTGTCCCCAAGCTGTGCCGCGTCGACTGAAATACTGTGGCCACCAGGATAGACAGAGTGAAAGAGCTCCATCGCCAGCGTGGCCTTGCCTACGCCAGACTCCCCGACCAGTAACGTGGCTTTCTTCTTCTCGAGCGCCTCGCGCAGTTCACGGCATGCCCGTACCCACGCGGGCGATTGGCCGCCGGCGAGAAAATCTCGTGAGCGAAAGAGCACATCGGCGATTTTTGAGGTCCGCCGGGTCGCAACACCGATCTGGGGCAGCAACTCTTCGGCAAAATCGTCGGGCGATCCAGCGCGGGGGGACTTCACTACTTCGGCGATCACTACCATGCCCGCGACCTCCGAGCCGGTAAGGATACGAGTTCCGCGGATGTGAACCAGGCGTTGTTTTCCTGGCAGTGCGAGAGTGTCGCTCACGCGTTCTTTATGCGCCATCATGAAGGTCGCATGCTCACGCAGCACTTGCTGCTCGGCGGCATCGAACTGTTGTTGGGCAGCAGGGCTGGCGACAAACACCGAGTCGCCGAATGCGAAGACGGCCTGGCGGGTTGATCGGGCGGTAACCCGCAAGTACGTGTCGAAGATGGCGTGTTGAGACTGACTGCGGTCCAGCAGCAGGTTGCGGCTGATGTCCTTTGCGGCGCTTTTGACGAGCGCATGCATGATTGGACTCCACGCTTGAGCCAGCGATGAGATGTCCAAGACTCCCTCGACGCGACTGGTCGCGGGGTCGATGATCGGCGCGCCGGTGCATGCGAACATCTGCATGTTCTCGGTGAAGTGTTCCGGGCCAACCACGCTGACCGGTTGTCCCGTCTCGAATACGGTTCCGATGCCGTTAGTGCCGATGACCGGCTCCGAGCAGTCGAATCCGGGGGCGAAATGTACCCGATCGAGCAGTCGAGCAACCGCCGCCGAGCAGTCGATGCGCTGGACGATGCGGGCCTTCTTGTCGGTTAGGGCGATCACCAGCGGCATGTCGGCGGTGTCGGCCTCAAGCTGTTCCAGCACCGGTCGCGCACACCGCACTAAGCGGGATCTGGTGTCGATTTCCTCTGTGTATGCGCTGTAGGGACGAACTGCATCCACACCCGCATCTCGGCTGCGCTCCCACGAGGCGACGATCAAGTCGGAGACGCCGACGGCGCCCCGCCTGCCATGCTCTAGGAAGTCAACGCGGGCAGCCGCCACCGCCAGTAGCGGGCTACTAGTGTCGGGCATTTCACGTCCTTGCTCAACCGCCGTCTCGTACAGTGATGCACAGATCACAGCCAGGCGGCTTTTTGATCTAGATCATATTCAAGTTACTCCGCGCTTCGGGAAAACCCATCAGATCTGGGTTTCTGCTCGGCTGGGCGGCAACCGGCGGGCTTGATGGGTTCGGTAGCGGCCGAGCCCGTGTGCCGGCAACGCTGTTCCACGGTGGCGTCATCAGCAGGGGCAGGGTGTGCTCCGGTGGGCACGCCTGGACCGGCGTGCACGAAACCCGGCTACGACGGCAACGCTTCGCCGATCACCACACTGCTGCAGCTTTCGATCACAACCTCGATGCGGTGCTGTCGACGGCGGCAGCTCGAGATCGCCTTGACGAGCAGATCGTCACGGTCGCGGCTTCGCCACGCTGGACTGATCCGGTCGATCGGCAGGGGTGCGTGCGTGGCATCTCAGCGCTGACGGATTGGCGTTGAGCGTCGAGATCGGCGACTGGACGCGGGTCGCGCTCGCCCACCAACTCGCGGGGCGGTGTGGGTCGTTGGCCACGCTGACCTGAACGCAGGCAACCAAGCTTGATCGGAGTCAGCCGGTCGACGCAGAGGTAGGCGAACTGGATCTGCGTTAGAGCTATGAGCAGCAACGGTATTCATCGAATGGTGATGTGACGCTCGTCCCTGGAGCAGCCAACGTTCGCGGGCCGGAATGCCCAACGACGACCGCCGCGGCACTGCTGGACCCCGATAAAACGAAAGCCGACTCGGGCATCAGGCGGGTCGGTTTCACCTGCCTATTGACAGACAGGGTATCTATCAGCTCTTTGACAAGAGGCGTTCGCCGTTCCTCATCATCGCAGCGGCACAAAGCGCGGGGCTTCGCGGTTGCGAGTATCGGCCTGTGGCAAATGCCGATAGCCGGCACACGCTGGTACATGGTTCGCAGTCCGGGCTCCCGGAAAGCAATTCAGTTTCGTGGGGAAGCCTTGGCGAGCAATGGAAACCGAGATCGATGCCTCGGCAGGGTTGGTGATCGATCGAGTCTTTCCGGTCGGTCTAATCCGGCTGACCGGCCTTCGCCGGCAGCGCGGTGACCGTAACCTTTGATCTTCCACCCACCCGTCGACGCGGACTGTGTCCCATATTGGGATAGCTCAAGGTGTTGCCATCGCCCACCGCCGGAGCGCTAGCCTGCTGGAAGCCGAAATCAGGCGTTCGGCAGCGAATGAGGCTGGGCGGATCGATGTCTCAAGCAGAAAGAATCGAACTTGACATACCACCCCAACGCGCAGTCGTTGGTTCCTGCGGTCGACTCGCCGGGTACGCCGGCGACGTCTGGTACCCGCAACCGTCTCACCCCAGTCATCCGTGGCGCACAATGCCGAATAACGCAATGACACCGCATATCTCAGGTAGCACGCTATCTGCACAAGCACGCTACGCCGCCGGTACTCGGGAGATCCTTGATGATTGGTTTGCCGGATGGCCGATCCGTGACGAATACCTGATTGTCGACGACGGTCGCTTGGCAGGCACCGGCGCTGCGTCGTACAGCGTCGCGGGCGACTCGAGCCGGGGAGCGGCGGCCAGTAGCCACGTACCACGCAACCAGCAGGGCGGCGATCCGTCGCATCAGCCAGGCAGACGCCGCAGCGCGACGCGACCGGCACCCGCCGCTCGGGACAGGGAAATCAGGAAACCGACGACTAGGCAGGACAAATGAGTCAGACAGTGCGCGGAGTGGTCTCGCAAAAGCAGGGCATGCCGGTCGAGGTGACCGACATCGTGATCCCGGATCCGGGTCCTAACGATGTGGTGGTCGCGGTGACCGCGTGCGGGGTG
>Ga0182736_1001519_pt1 | contig 22124 bp, 22 predicted proteins | sample eDN5th30CKraftBY_FD_128882 | JGI IMG/M metagenome (GOLD analysis project Ga0182736, IMG submission 128882) | Enriched backyard soil microbial communities from Emeryville, California, USA - eDNA 5th pass 30_C Kraft BY (version 2) (version 2) | ecosystem: Environmental > Terrestrial > Soil >... | reverse complement strand
ATCGTCGCCATTGTCGCGACAATGCGAAAACTCCTCACCATCCTCAACGCAATCATTCGCGACGGTAAACCATGGAAAAACGCTTGACCACAAAGACAGTCGCTCTCCCCGCAAGCGGGGCGAAGGGAGATGTGGCAAGGCCCTCATTTTCATCAGCGCTGTTGGATGTAGCGGAAAACGAAGCGTCCTGCCTCCTTCGCCCCGCTTGCGGGGAGAAGGTCGCGGCAGCGGGATGAGGGGCAGCCTCCCACTAGATAATCAGATTCGCCAGAATCTCGTTCTCCGTGATGTCCTGGTAGCGCATCCCAGCCGCATCGAAGGCCTTCTTCAAGGCCGCGAAATTCTCCGGTGCCTTCGTTTCGATGCCGATCAGGATGGAGCCGAAGTTGCGGGCGGATTTCTTCAGGTATTCGAAGCGGGCGATGTCGTCGTCCGGGCCGAGCATGTTGAGGAAGTCCTTCAGCGCGCCGGGGCGCTGGGCAAGGCGCAGGATGAAGTATTTCTTCAGCCCCGCATGGCGCATCGCCCGCTCCTTGACGTCCGGCAGGCGCTCGAAGTCGAAATTGCCGCCGGAGACGACGGCGACCACCGTCTTGCCCTCCAGCCCCTCGCGGCCGAGCGCTTCCAGCGCCGTCAGCGACAGCGCGCCGGCCGGCTCCAGCACCACGCCCTCGACATTCAGCATCTCGACCATGGTCACGCAGATCGCGTTTTCCGACAGCAGCATCACCTGGTCGGCGGAAAAGCGGCTGAGGGCGGCAAAATTCAGCGCGCCGATCTCGCCGACCGCCGCGCCGTCGACGAAATTGTCGACCTGGTCGAGCGTCACCACGGCACCGCTCTCAAGGCTCCGCTTGAGGCTCGGCGCGCCGGCGGGCTCGCAGAAGAGGAAGCTCGACGGGCCGACCATGCCGTCGAGATAGCCGGTGACGCCGGAGGCGAGCCCCCCGCCCCCGACCGGCAGGACGACGAGATCCGGCAGCCTGCCGTCAAGCTGGGCGACGATCTCCGCCGCCACCGTCGCCTGCCCCTCAATGATATCCGCATGGTCGAAGGGCGGCACCATCAGCGCGCCGGTCTCCGCCGCATGGTCGCGGGCGGCCTTGTAGCACTGGTCGAAGAAGTCGCCGACGAGCCTGATCGTCACGAACTCGCCGCCGAAGATGCGCGTCTTGTCGATCTTCTGCTGCGGCGTCGTCACCGGCATGAAGACGACGCCCGGCACGCCGAAATGGCGGCAGACGAAGGCAAAGCCCTGCGCATGGTTACCGGCCGAGGCGCAGACGAAGCTGCGCGCGCCGTCGTCCCTCGCCAGCACCTTGCGGAAGAAATTGAAGGCGCCCCGGATCTTGTAGGAGCGCACCGGCGAAAGGTCTTCGCGCTTCAGGTAGATATCCGCGCCGTAGCGGGCGGAAAGATGCTCGTTGAGCTGGAGCGGTGTTTCGGGAAAGAGCCCGCGCAGGGCCTCGCAGGCCGCGTCTACGTCCGGTTTCATGCCGTTCGTGCCATCCTTGAGTTTGATCGATGCAAAGGCTATAGCATCGAGCCGGGACGTGGGCAGCGGTTTTCGGCAAAATCGATGCGAAAAACAACAGGCTGCCTATCGCTGAGACGGACACCAGCCGCCATTGAGGACGACCTTCCTTGAACGCGACGATCTTCCGCTCCGCCATCAACATCGCCGCCATCGCGGGCATCTATCTTTCGCTGGCCATGCTCGTCCCGGCGTTCATCGACGTCTACTACGGGCATCCGGATTCGGAGATCTTCTTCCTCTCGGCCTTCGTGACGGGCGGGCTCTCGCTTGCGACGGCCGCCGCCACGCGCGCCGGCCCGCCGCCGTTCAACAAGCGGATGGGCTTCCTCGTCGTCAACATGCTGTGGCTTTCCGCCTGCGTCATCAGCGCCATTCCGCTGTGGCTCTCCTCGCTGAAGCTCACCTTCGCGCAGGCCTTCTTCGAATCGGTCTCGGCGATCAGCACCACGGGCTCCACGGTGATCGTCGGCCTCGACCAGGCGCCGCCCGGCGTCCTGATGTGGCGCTCGCTGCTCCACTGGCTCGGCGGCGTCGGGATCCTTGCGCTCGGCCTCTTCATCATGCCGTATCTGCGCGTCGGCGGCATGTCGTTCTTCAAGCTGGAATCCTCCGATACCGCCGACAAGCCGTTCGCCCGCATCGCCAGCTATACGCGCGCCTTCCTCGCCATCTACGTGGCGATCACCCTTCTTTGCGCCGTCGTCTACGCCATGCTCGGCATGAGCCGCTTCGATGCGCTGAACCATGCCATGTCGACGGTCGCCACCGGCGGGCTTTCCACGCACGACGCCTCCTTCGGCTATTACAAGAGCCTGCCGCTGCTGTGGGCAGGCACGTTCTTCATGACGCTCAGCAGCCTGCCCTTCTCGGTCTTGATCCTCTTCGTCGTCCGCCGCCGGCTCGATGCCTGGCGCGACCCGCAGATCCGCGTCTTCCTCGGCTATCTCGTGCTCTTCTCCGTCGCGGCAAGCGTGTTCATGCGCCTGCACAACGGCGTCGATTTCCACCAGGCGCTGGCCCATTCCTTCTTCACCGTCTCCTCCATCCTCTCCACGACCGGCTTTGCCAGCGACGACTATACCCAATGGGGCCATTTCATCGTGGCGCTCGCCTTCGTCGCCACCTTCATGGGCGGCTGCTCGGGCTCGACGGCGGGCGGCCTGAAAGCCTACCGCCTCATCATTCTCTTCAACTTCATCCGCACGGGCCTCTACCGCCTCATCTATCCCGACGGCATCCATGCGGTGCGCTACGGGCCGATGACGGTGGATGCCGATCTCCAGCGCAGCGTCTTCCTCTTCTTCATCACCTATGTCGCCATCTCGGCCATGGGCGCCATCCTGCTCGGCCTGATGGGCTACGACGTGCTGACGGCCTTCTCCGCGGCCGCCACCTCGCTTTCCAACGTCGGGCCCGGCGTCACCGACACGATCGGCCCGGCCGGCACCTTCGCGGGTTTCCACGATGCGGCGCTCTATCTCCTCTCCTTCCTGATGCTGCTCGGCCGTCTCGAAATCCTCACCGTCCTCGTCATCCTGACGCCGCTCTTCTGGAAGGGCTGACCCGACCGTCCTTGACTGTTGTCACGCTTCTTCGCATCCTGCCGCCCATCCGGCTGGAGGAAGACTGAATGTTGGTGCCGAAGTTCCTGTTGCGCTTGACCTTTATCGCCGCGCTCACGCCGGCGTTCGCGCTTGCCGGCCCGCTCGCCGATGCGGCGAAGAAGGCGGAGGAACAGGCGGCGGCGGGCGATACGGTCGGCGCGCACGACACGATCCGCGATGCCTACGGCGCCTTCGCCGCCACGCTCCCCTTCTCCATCGGCAAGTCCGTCTTCGTTTCCGCGCCGCCGCAGGGCTACGGCATGTATGCGGCGCGGCCGGATGCGACCTTCAAGCCGGGCGAGGCGCTGATCTCCTATGTCGAGCCGGTGGGCCTCACCTGGCGGCCGGCCGATGGCGGACTGCTGGAATCCCACTTCACCGTCGACCTCGAACTCATGGATGCCAAGGGCACCAGGCTTGCCGAGCAGAAGGCCTTCGGCTCCTTCGACTTCAAGGGCAGCGTGCGCAACCAGGAGGTCTTCGCCAAGCTGACGCTGAACCTGACGAGCCCGCCGGCCGGCGACTACGTGCTGCGCTACCGTTTCCGCGACAGCGCGAGCGGCGCCGTCGCCATCAGCGAGCAGCCCTTCAAGATCGCGCCCTGATCCCTCCCCGGCCCGTTTACCGCGTGCCAAGAGAATTGTGACAAGCCGAAAATCAAGGCTTTTCACCGGCGGGACGCTCAATTATGACAGCCGCATGACAAGCCCAGCCGCAGAGGGGCCATCCATGCTTTCGCTGTTTCGTAAACTCATGCCGCGTGAAGACCGCTTCTTCGATCTCTTCGCGCAGCATTCCCGCACCGTCGTCGGCGCCGCCGAGGCCCTGAAATCAGCCCTTGCCGGCGGCCCCGACATGGCCGCCCATTGCGACCGCATCGTCGCGCTGGAGGACGAGGCCGACGAGATCACCCGCGAGGTGCTGCTGGCCGTGCGCCGCAGCTTCATCACGCCCTTCGACCGCGGCGACATCAAGGACCTGATCCAGTCGATGGACGACGCCATCGACATGATGCACAAGACGGTCAAGACCATCCGCCTCTACGAGCAGACGAGCTTCCAGCCCGGCATGCAGGAAATGGGCGAGGCCATCGTCAAGGCCGCCCATCTCGTCGCCGAGGCCGTTCCGCTGCTCGACAAGATCGGCGTCCATGCCGGCCGGCTCAGCGCCATCGCCGAGGAAGTCACCCGCGTGGAAGGCCGCTCGGACGAGCTGCACGACCAGGGCCTCAAGAACCTCTTCCGCGATTTCGGCAAGTCCGACCCGATGGCCTATATCATCGGCAGCGAGATCTACGGGCAGCTGGAGAAGGTCGTCGACCGCTTCGAGGACGTCGCCGACGAAATCAGCGGCATCGTGATCGAGAACGTCTGATGGAGGCCACGCTCGCCCTTCCGCTGCTGATCGGCCTCGTCGGCGTCGCGCTGGTGTTCGACTTCCTGAACGGGCTGCACGATGCGGCCAATTCGATCGCCACGATCGTCTCCACGCGCGTGCTGCGTCCGCAATATGCGGTGTTCTGGGCAGCCTTCTTCAATTTCATCGCCTTCCTGTTCTTCGGCCTGCATGTCGCCGAAACGCTCGGCAAGGGCATCATCGATCCGGCCATCGTCAGCCCGCTCGTCATCTTCGCGGCCCTGATGGGGGCGATCGTGTGGAACGTCGTCACCTGGGTCTTCGGCATCCCGTCGAGTTCCTCGCACGCGCTCATCGGCGGCCTCGTCGGCGCGGGCCTTGCCAAGTCCGGCTTCGACGCGGTCGTCTGGAGCGGCCTCATCAAGACGGCGAGCGCCATCGTGCTCTCGCCGGCCTTCGGCTTCTTCCTGGCGCTGGTGCTCGTGCTGATCGTTTCCTGGTTCTTCGTGCGCCAGACGCCCTTTGCCGTCGACCGCACCTTCCGCATCCTGCAGTTCGTCTCGGCCTCGCTCTATTCGCTCGGCCACGGCGGCAACGACGCGCAGAAGACGATGGGCATCATCGCTGTGCTGCTCTATTCGCAGGGGTATGGCGGCGGGGAGTTCCACGTTCCCTTCTGGGTCGTCATCTCCTGCCAGACGGCGATGGCGCTCGGCACCCTGATGGGCGGCTGGCGCATCGTCCACACGATGGGCTCCAAGATCACCCGCCTCAACCCCATGCAGGGTTTCTGCGCGGAAACCGGCGGGGCCATCACGCTCTTCGGCGCCACCTGGCTCGGCATTCCCGTCTCCACGACGCACACGATCACCGGCGCCATCATCGGCGTCGGCGCGGCCCGGCGCGTCTCGGCGGTGCGCTGGGGCATTGCCGGCAACATCGTCGTCGCCTGGGTGATCACGCTGCCGTCCGCAGCCGTGATCTCCGCCCTCTTCTACTACGCCTCCGCCGCGCTGACGGGCTGAGCCGTCAGGCCATGTAGCGGGCGCTGAGGCCGAACAGGAAAAGCGCCATCAGGCAGAACACCCCGCCGCCCAGCGCCTGGAACCCCAGGACGCCGAGGACGCCGCCGAGCGCGAAGGAAACGATCGTGACGAGGTGCAGCCACAGCCGCTGCACGATCTCGGGCCGGCCGGCGGCGGGATCGGCGCCGGCAAGGATCGCAAGGCCGATGCCGATGTCGGTCGCGATGCCCGACACATGGGTCGTGCGCACGCGGCTGCCCGAGATGCGCGTCGACGCCGCGTTCTGGAGGCCCATCGCCAGGCTGAGGAGGCCGACGACGAGGATGCCGCTGGAGGCGAACATCCGCATGCCGAGCGCAACGCCGATCAGGAGCAGGAGGGCGGCCTCCGCGGCAAGGGTCAGCGCATAGACGTTGCGAAGCTGCCGGCGCTTGCCCGCCTGGATGAAGAGCGAGGCGATGAAGGCGCCGAGGATGAACATCGCGATGATGACGAGGAAGGCGAGCGCCGCATTGGTGTGCCAGACTGAGAGCATGTCCGACAGCATCGAGACATTGCCCGTCATGTTCGCCGAGAAATAGCCGTAGGCGAGGAAACCCGCGCTGTTCACCGCGCCCGCGACGAGGGTCAGCGTCGCCGCCAGCAGGATATCGATGGACGCCGTTCTGGTGTCGCCTTCCCGAATGAGCATGTCACAGGCCGTCCTTTCCAAACGATACGCCATATCGCGACGATTCACGCGGATTGGCAATGGCCGTCACGGCAGGGCGACAAGACATCGCGGGAAGGAGGCGTCCGGAAAGTCTGGTGCGGGCGGCGGGGGTCGAACCCGCACAGCCAAGGCCGAGGGATTTTAAGTCCCTTGCGTCTACCAGTTTCGCCACGCCCGCTTGGCTTGCTTTTCGATTTCCCGGAGCAAAACGTCAAGGACGTTTTCAGGGCGGCAAACAAAAAGGGTGCGGCCCCTGACGCTGGCCGCACCCTCTTTTTCAGCGACGTCTCAGGAAAACGTCAGGCCGAAAGCTTGCCGGCGATCTTGGCGACATGGGCGCCCTGGTAGCGGGCGGCGTCCAGTTCGACCTCGGAAGGCTGGCGCGAGCCGTCGCCGCCGGTGATGGTGGAGGCGCCGTAGGGCGAGCCGCCCTTGACTTCCTCGACGCCCATCTGGCCCTGGAAGGCATAGGGAAGGCCGACGACGACGAGGCCGTGGTGCAGGAGCGTGGGAATGAAGCCGAGGATGGTCGATTCCTGGCCGCCGTGCTGCGTGGCCGTGGAGGTGAAGACGGAGCCGACCTTGCCGACCAGCTTGCCCTGCGCCCACAGGCCGCCCGTCTGATCCCAGAAATTGCGCATCTGCGAGGCGACCGTGCCGTAGCGCGTGCCGGCGCCGACGATGATGGCGTCGTAGTTTTCGAGTTCGGCAACGGTGGCGATCTCGGCCTTCTGGTCCATCTTGTAGTAGGAGGCCCTGGCGACGTCGTCCGGCACCAGCTCGGGTACGCGCTTGACCGTCACCTCGGCACCGGCCGATTTCGCGCCTTCCGCCACGGCATAGGCCATGGTCTCGATGTGACCATAGGCCGAATAGTAAAGAACCAGAACTTTCGCCATCGTCGTCTCCTGTCTGCAAAGGTCTTTCCGCTTGATCGCGGCGTCGGCTTGGATGTAGCACTTTGAAGACCCATCGACCCAGAAGCCCTAAGGTCGACAGACTGTTCACCCGCCATTGACAATGCCGCCCGTTCCGGCCGGCATTCCTGCACGAACATCAGAGAACGCCATGAGCTCCAGCACCATCGCCACCGCCGCCATGCTCGCCATCGGCGACGAGCTTCTTTCCGGGCGCACCAAGGACAAGAATATCGGCCAGCTCGCCGACATGCTCTTCCTCGCCGGCATCGACCTCAAGGAGGTCCGCATCGTCGGCGACGAGGAGGACGCCATCGTCGAGGCGCTGAATGCGCTGCGGGCGCGCTACACCTATGTCTTCACCTCCGGCGGCATCGGCCCGACCCATGACGACATCACGGCGGATGCCGTCTCGAAGGCCTTCGGCGTGCCCTGCCTGCACGATCCGCTGGCGATGGAACTGCTCGGCGCCATGTATGCGCGGCGCGGCGTGGAGTTCAACGAGGCGCGCAAGCGCATGGCCCGCATGCCCGAAGGCGCCACCCATATCGAAAACGCCGTCTCGACGGCACCGGGCTTCCAGATCGGCAATGTCTACATCATGGCCGGCGTGCCGCAGGTCTTCACCGCCATGCTCGGCACCGTGGTGCCGAGGCTCGAAGGCGGCAGGCCCATGCTCTCGCGCTCCGTCGCCTCCCCCTTCGGCGAGGGCGATATCGGCAGCGCGCTCGCGCAGATTCAGAAGGACCATCCCGAGACGAGCATCGGTTCCTATCCGCGTTTCTCGGAAAACCGCTTCTCGACCGAAATCGTCATCCGCAGCCGCGAGGAAGCACCGGCGGAAGCCGCCGAACGTGATATACTCGCGATGATTGCCGACATCGCCGCGGCCAAGGCCGCCTCTTCTTGATCCGGATCAAGGTTTTGGCGGTGCGGCAGGCGCAGGTTTCGTTTGAACCACACAGGAGGCAGACATGACCTACAAGACCATCGTGGCGGTGCTCAGCGCCGCGGAGGATGCCGGCAAGGTGACGGACCATGCGCTGGCGCTCGCGCGCAGCACGGGCGGCCATGTCATCGGCATCCATGCCGAAGCCCCGGTCGTGGTGACGCTGATCGCGCCCATGGAATATCCCGATCCGAACGCCGTGCTCGACCTGCAGGAGCGCGCCCAGCGCCAGTCGCGCGAGGTGGAGGCCGCCTTCCGCTCGCGCTGCGAGCGCGACGACATCTCCTATGAATGGCGCCTCTTCACCGGCGCCGCCGGCTATGCCTCGGCGGGCGTCATCGAGAGCGCCCGCGGCGCCGACCTCGTCATCGCCGGCCAGTTCGACCCGGATTTCGACGGCCCGGCGCGCGAGGACATCGAGGACCTGCTCTATGAGAGCGGGCGCCCGGTCTACCTCATCTCCAACGCGCCGGCCGGGCCGGAGCCGATCCGCAAGGTGCTGCTCACCTGGAACGGCTCGCGCGAATCGGCACGCGCCGCCTTCGACGCCCTGCCCTTCCTGACGGCGGCCGAGAGCGTCGAGATCTTCACCGTCGATCCGCCGGACGATTCCACCCAGTCGCACGATTTCTGCGGCGCCGAACTTGCCGCGTCCCTCGCGCGCCATGGCGTGACCGTCACCGTCGCCTCCGGCGCCTCGCACGGCCATTCGGTGGCCGAGGCGCTGAACCGGCGCGCGACCGAGATCGACGCCAGCCTCATCGTCATGGGCGCCTACAGCCATTCGCGGCTGCGCCAGCGCCTCTTCGGCGGCGTGACGAGCGCGATGATGCGCAGCGCCCGCGTGCCCACGCTGATGTCGCGCTAGGGCCAATGGCCTGTGGATCGCCGGGCCTCGATGGCCGGGCAGCGATTTCCTTGGCGGGCAAACTGCATTAGAGAGGGGGAATCTTCATTTTCCGCCTATCAGGAGCCCGTCATGTCGCTGCCCGACAAAGCCTTCCCCGTATCCTGGGACCAGTTCCACCGCGACGCCCGCGCGCTTGCCTGGCGGCTGGCGGACGGCGGACGGGAATGGCGGGCCATCGTCTGCATCACCCGCGGCGGCCTCGTGCCGGCCGCCATCGTCTCGCGCGAACTGAATATCCGCCTCATCGAGACGGTCTGCGTCGCCTCCTACCACGACTATGTCTCGCAGGGCGAAATGCATGTGCTGAAGGGCATCGCGCCAGAGCTGACGCAGGAAGGCGGCGAAGGCATTCTCATCGTCGACGACCTGACGGACACCGGCAAGACGGCCGCCGAGGTGCGCGCCATGCTACCCAAGGCGCATTTCGCCGCCGTCTACGCCAAGCCGAAGGGCCGCCCGCTGGTCGACACCTTCATCACCGAGGTCAGCCAGGACACCTGGATCTACTTCCCCTGGGACATGGGCTTCACCTACCAGGAGCCGATCGCCAAGGGCACGCGCGGCTAAGCGCCTCCCCCAATTTCGCAAGACGTGATTCGAGCCGGCGGATGGCCTCGTCCGCCGGCTTCGCCTTTCCGCGTTTCCCGCTGCAGCCTGCCCGCGGCACGGTGCGTTCCGCCGCCGTCGGCGGCAATCGCGGCGCTTCGGCGCAGCATCGGGAGAATCACTTTATCCACGGATCACAACTCGCCGCGGATGGCTATTCCCGGAAGTCGGGGGGTGGAAAAACCCTCTCTTTTCACCCGTGATTTTTTTCGCTTTTCCACAGCCGCCTGCCACGCGGACCCGTCTTTCGGCACGAAGCTGCTGATTTTTCAGGGCTTGGACGATGTCCCCATTTTCCACAGCCCGAAGGCACAAGATATAGGGTTCAAACTTCAGTCACAAACCAGCCCTTGACGGGAATCGGCCACATGAGGTTAATGAAAATCTAGTTGCGGCGGCGACTGGACCGTGTTGTTACGAGGTCGGTTCTCATCACGAATTCGCGTTCCCATGCGCATGTGGCCGGGTGGATGATCCGCTCGCCGCACGGGTGCTTTCGCGCCCGGCTTCCGGATGTGCCGCAGCGACTGCCGGGTCTGGAAAAAAGAACCTGTTGATACTATATTTAGTATTTGCAGCCAAACTCAGCGCAAGATACAGCAAGATACAGGATGCTCGAGATCGATCGGGCTTCCCGCAAGGACTGGACGATTTGGGCTGGCTGCAAGAGGATTGCGGCCGGACGGGGATAATTGCGCCCTGCTTTCGGAGCAGGATGCGGCAGCAGAGGACAACGGAAGATGCGCATAGAACGTCGTTTCACCAAACCCGGCCAGTCGGCCTATGCGGAGATCGAATTCCGCAAGGCCGTCAGCGAGATCAAGAACCCGGACGGTTCCATCGTATTCCGGCTTGCCGATATCGATGTGCCCGCACAGTTCTCCCAGGTCGCCGCCGACATCCTCGCGCAGAAATATTTCCGCAAGGCCGGCGTGCCCGCGCGCCTGAAGAAGGTGGAGGAGAACGACGTTCCCTCCTTCCTGTGGCGCTCCCTGCCCGATACCGAAGCCCTCAAGGCGCTCCCCGAGGGTGAGCGCTACGGCTCGGAAACCGACGCCCGCCAGGTCTTCGACCGTCTCGCCGGCACCTGGACCTACTGGGGCTGGAAGGGCAAGTATTTCGCTTCCGAGGAAGACGCTGCCGCCTTCAAGGACGAACTTGCCTACATGCTCGCCACGCAGCGCGTTGCCCCGAACTCGCCGCAGTGGTTCAACACGGGCCTGCATTGGGCCTACGGCATCGACGGCCCAGGCCAGGGCCATTTCTATGTCGATCCCTTCACCGGCAAGCTGACCAAGTCCAAGTCCGCCTACGAGCATCCCCAGCCGCACGCCTGCTTCATCCAGTCCGTCGAGGACGACCTCGTCAACGAGAACGGCATCATGGACCTGTGGGTGCGTGAAGCGCGCCTCTTCAAGTACGGTTCCGGCACCGGCTCCAACTTCTCGCACCTTCGCGGCGAAGGCGAAAAGCTTTCGGGCGGCGGCCGCTCCTCCGGCCTCATGAGCTTCCTGAAGATCGGCGACCGCGCCGCTGGCGCCATCAAGTCGGGCGGCACGACGCGCCGCGCCGCCAAGATGGTCGTGGTCGACATCGACCATCCGGACATCGAGGAATACATCAACTGGAAGGTCAAGGAAGAGCAGAAGGTGGCGGCCCTCGTCACCGGCTCCAAGATCGTCGCCGGCCACCTCAAGGCCATCATGAAGGCCTGCGTCAATTGCTCGGCCGAAGGCGACCGCTGCTACGACCCCACCGAGAACCCGGCCCTCAAGCGCGAAATCCGCGCCGCCAAGAAGAACCAGGTTCCGGAAAGCTACATCAAGCGCGTCATCCAGTTCGCCAGGCAGGGCTACAAGGACATCGAGTTCAAGACCTACGACACGGACTGGGATTCGGAAGCCTACCTCACCGTCTCCGGCCAGAACTCCAACAACTCCGTCTCGCTCAAGGACGATTTTTTGCGCGCGGTGGAAAATGATGGGGAATGGCACCTCACCGCCCGCAAGGACGGCAAGGTGATGAAGACGCTGAAGGCGCGGGACCTGTGGGAATCGATCTCCTACGCCGCCTGGGCCTCGGCCGATCCGGGCCTGCACTTCAACACGACGATGAACGACTGGCACACCTGCCCGGCTGCAGGTCCCATCCGCGCATCCAACCCGTGCTCGGAATACATGTTCCTCGACGACACGGCCTGCAACCTCGCCTCGCTGAATCTCCTCCAGTTCAAGGACGCGGCGACCAAGAAGATCAACATCGCCGACTACGAACACGCCGTTCGCCTGTGGACCATCGTGCTCGAAGTCTCCGTGATGATGGCACAGTTCCCCTCGCGCCAGATCGCCGAGCTCTCCTACGAATACCGCACGCTCGGCCTCGGCTATGCCAACATCGGCGGCCTCCTGATGTCCTCGGGCATCCCGTACGATTCGGCCGAAGGCCGCGCCATTGCCGGCGCCCTGACCGCCATCATGACGGGCGTCGCCTATGCGACCTCGGCCGAGATGGCCGGCGAACTCGGCCCCTTCCCGAACTTCGCGCCGAACCGCGACAACATGCTGCGCGTCATGCGCAACCACCGCCGCGCCGCCTACGGCGAGGCTGCCGGCTATGAAGGCCTTTCGGTCAACCCGGTTGCCCTCGTCCATGCCGATTGCTCGGATGAAGCGCTCGTCGCCCATGCCGTCGCCGCCTGGGACAAGGCCGTGGAACTCGGAGAGAAGCACGGCTACCGCAACGCCCAGACGACCGTGATCGCGCCGACCGGCACGATCGGCCTCGTCATGGACTGCGACACGACCGGCATCGAGCCCGACTTCGCCCTCGTCAAGTTCAAGAAGCTCGCCGGCGGTGGCTACTTCAAGATCATCAACCGCGCCGTGCCGGAGGCGCTCCGCACGCTCGGCTATTCGGAAAGCCAGATCGCCGAGATCGAGGCCTATGCCGTCGGCCACGGCAACATGAACCAGGCGCCCGGCGTCAATCCCGGCTCGCTGAAGGCCAGGGGCTTCACCGACGAGAAGATCGAGGCCGTCAATGCCGGCCTGAAATCCGCCTTCGACATCAAGTTCGCCTTCAACCAGTGGACGCTCGGCGCCGACTTCCTGAAGGACGTGCTGAAGGTCACCGACGAGCAGCTTTCCGACATGTCCTTCAACCTCCTGGAGCATGTCGGCTTCTCGAAGAAGGAGATCGAGGCCGCCAACATCCACGTCTGCGGCGCGATGACGCTGGAAGGCGCGCCCTTCCTCAAGGCCGAGCACCTGCCGGTCTTCGATTGCGCCAATCCGTGCGGCAAGATCGGCAAGCGCTACCTCTCGGTCGAAAGCCACATCCGCATGATGGCGGCCGCCCAGCCGTTCATCTCGGGCGCCATCTCCAAGACGATCAACATGCCGAACGAGGCGACCGTCGAGGACTGCAAGAACGCCTACATGCTCTCCTGGAAGCTCGCGCTGAAGGCGAACGCCCTCTACCGCGACGGCTCCAAGCTCTCCCAGCCGCTCAATTCCGCGCTGATCGAGGACGAGGACGACGAGGACGATGCCGTCGAGGCGCTGGTCGCAGCCCCCGCTGCCGCCCAGGCCGTGCAGGTTACGGAAAAGATCGTCGAGAAGATCGTCGAGCGCTTCGTCCGCGACCGTGAGAAGCTGCCGAACCGCCGCCAGGGCTACACCCAGAAGGCCGTCATCGGCGGGCACAAGGTGTACCTGCGCACCGGCGAATTCGGCGATGGCCGCCTCGGCGAGATCTTCATCGACATGCACAAGGAAGGCGCCGCCTTCCGCGCAATGATGAACAACTTCGCCATCGCCATCTCGCTCGGCCTCCAGTACGGCGTGCCGCTCGAGGAATATGTGGAGGCCTTCACCTTCACCAAGTTCGAGCCGGCCGGCATGGTGCAGGGCAACGACGCGATCAAGAACGCGACGTCGATCCTCGACTACGTCTTCCGGGAACTGGCGATCTCCTATCTCGGCCGCCACGACCTTGCCCATATCGACACCTCCGACTTCTCCAACACGGCGATCGGCAAGGGCATCAAGGAAGGCAAGACGAACCTGATCTCGACCGGCTGGACGCGCGGCCACAAGCCGACGCTCATCCAGGGCGGCCAGGCCGGCGAGCGCCAGCTTTCCGAGCCGAAGGGTTCGGCCACCGCCGCTCCCGCCAAGGCTTCGTCCGCAGGCAACGTCACCACCTTCGCCGGCAGCGCCGCGCGCAAGCTGGAGCCGGCAATCGCCGCCGCCAGCTCCGAGATCGTCGCCTTCAAGCGCGACTACGAGGAGCGCGCCGCCGACCTTGCGGAAGAGATCGCCGACGACAGCGCCGAGGAAGCTACCGAAGGCGTGACCGCCCTCTTCTCCGACAAGGCCGCCGCCGATGCCGCATCGGCCAAGGCCGAGGCCAAGAAGCTGGAAAACGAACGCCGCATGCGCTCCATCGCGCAGGGCTACACCGGCAACATGTGCTCGGAGTGCCAGAACTTCACGATGGTCCGCAACGGCACCTGCGAGAAGTGCGACACCTGCGGCGCCACGAGCGGCTGCAGCTGATCGACCCTGCCTGATGAGATAGACCGAAACCCGGGGAGCGATCCCCGGGTTTTTTCGTCTCGGCGCGCCGGTTCGAACCGGGATCCCGGCCGTCTCTTCCGGACAAGCGTTGCAGCACCGGCGAGCGCGGGGTACATGCAAGCCTCCCGTTACGGGAATCGCGCAGAACCGAATCCCGTGATGCGGAAGGAACCGTTTATGCCGATAGAACCGCGCCGGGGTCTTGTCACCCTTGCCTATCGCGCCCTCGTCCTGCCGGGCGCCATCGCCTATCTCTTCGCCGTCGGTATCGTGGTGCTGGCCGCCGATCGGTTCTGGCTCGTCGACCTCATCACCTTCGCCTGGCCCTATGTCGTAGCCGCCGGAATTTTCCTGCTCGTCGCGGCCTGCCTGACGCGGCGGGTGAAGGCCATCGTGCTTGCTGTCGCCGGCCTTGCGGTGGCGGCCGTTCCGGCGATGGATATCCAGGCCGCCCACATGTCGGCGGCCGGCAGCGGGCTGAAGGTGCTGACGGCCAACCTCTATGTCGACAACGTGCGGCCGCCGGCCGGCTTCATCGCCCTCCTCAAGGCGGAAAAACCCGACATCGTCGTGCTGGAGGAAACCACGCCGGCCTGGGAGCGGGCAATTTCCGCGGCGGGCCTCTTTCCCTATGAGAGCGACCATGCCGTGGTCATGCGCGACGCCATCAAGGTCTATTCGACGCTGCCGATCCGCGCCGAGACGGCGCTGAAGCGCGCCTTCACGGAGGAGAAGGCCTACAAGCAGCCCTTGCGGCTGGAGCTCGACCTCAGGGGCAAGCCGCTCTTCCTCTATGCCCTCCATCCCGAAACGCCGCGCAAGCTCTGGCAATGGCGGGACCGCAACGCCTATCTCTCCTCCGTCGCCGAGGCCGTGAAGGGCGATCTCGAAAAGGCGCCCGTCATCGTCGCCGGCGACTGGAACACGCCGAGCTGGTCGCCGTTCTTCCGCGCCTTCCTCAGGCAGGCGGGGCTCGTCTCCACCGCCGGCGGCTGGCTGCAGCCGGTGACGCGCTTCAGCATGAAGCTCGACCGGCTCGCCTATATCGGCGCCTCCATCGACCATGTCGCCGTCTCGCCGGACATTTCGCTGCGTGCCCGGCGCGTCGGCCCGGCCTTCGGCTCCAACCACCTGCCGGTGATCGCCGAACTGGCCCTGCCGGAAAGCTGACCCTCGACCCGGCCGAAAAACACTCTATCCTTAGGGTTCACCAGACAAGGAGGCGACGATGCCGAAAGACAAGGACAGCCCGAAGGCTTCGCTGGAGAAGGAGCAGGCCGAGCAGCGCGAGAAATCGGCCGAAGCCGAGCAGGACGACTACCTGGAGGAAGCGCTGGAGGAGACCTTCCCGGCAAGCGACCCCATCGCCCCCGGCGAGGTGAAGGATCATTCGAAGTGAGGCGCAGCGCCGCCCCATTGCACTCGCCGACGGCGCGATGAGCGTCCCCTTCCTCTTCACCGGCCCGCAAGATGCGCCCTTCACCCTGCTCCTCGCCCATGGCAGCGGCGCGCCGATGGATTCGCCCGCGATGAATGCCGCAGCCTCCGCGCTTGCGGCGGAAGGCTTGCGCATCGCCCGCTTCGAGTTCGCCTATATGGCGGCGCGGCGTTCGGAAGGCAGCCGCAGGCCGCCGCCGAAGGCCGAGACGCTGATTCCCGAGTTCGAGGCGGCCGTTGCCGCGCTCGGCGCAAAGGGACCGCTCGTCATCGGCGGCAAGTCGATGGGCGGGCGCGTCGCCAGCATGGCGGCGGACCGGCTGCATGGGAAGGGGCGCGCCGCCGGCCTCCTCTGCCTCGGCTACCCGTTCCACCCGCCGGAAAAACCGGCGCAACTGCGCACGGCCCACCTGATGATGCTGGAGACGCCGACGCTCATCTGCCAGGGCACGCGCGATCCGTTCGGAACGGTGGACGAGGTGCCCGGCTACGGCCTGCCGGAGCGCATCGAAATCCTCTGGCTCGAGGACGGCGACCACGACCTGAAGCCGCGCAAGAGCATTTCCGGCTTTTCCGCCGCCGACCATCTCGCCACCATGGCGAAGGCCGTGAAGGCCTGGACCGGAACGCTCTGAGCATCTTCCCACGTTGAATCAACGCCTTGCCGGCCCGATTCCGGTTCCATCAATAAGCAACTGAAAGAAAACGCTCTTTCCCTCTCCGGCGGAAGGGAACGTTAACCCGGACGTGGGAATATTAGCGTGAAACGACATACGTCCGGACAGGCAGGCAATGGCCCACAGTTTTTCCTATACGCATTACGATCTCGAACGCCAGCGCGGCGGAACCGTCGTCGAGATCACGCTTTCGGCGATCGCCAATGTGCGGCTGATGACGAATACGAATTTCGACCTCTTCAAGAACGCCCGCCAGCACAAATTCCTCGGCGGCGTCGCCAAGCAATCGCCGATCCGGCTGAAAATCCCCGAAAACGGCCATTGGCATGTGGTGGTCGACATGGAAGGCCATCCGGGCAAGGCGCAGTCCTCGATCAAGGTGCTGCCGGTCGCCCCGCAGAAGCCGGCGCAGAATTTCAGCGCCGCCTCCCGATAGGCTATTCCCGCTCCCGCCGCAGCTTCGCCCACCAGTCGAGCCGCTTGCGCAGCTCGCGCTCGAAGCCGCGCTCCGGCGGATCGTAGAAGGTCCGCCGGCCCATCTTCTCCGGGAAATAATCCTGCCCGGAAAAGGCGTCCGGCTCGTCGTGGTCGTAGCGGTAGCCTTCGCCGTAGCCCTCGCCCTTCATCAGCTTCGTCGGCGCATTGAGGATGTGCTTGGGAGGCAGCAGGGAGCCGTTCTCCTTCGCCGCGCGCATCGCCGACTTGTAGGCGGTGTAGACGGCGTTGGATTTGGGCGCCGTCGCGAGATAGACGCAGGCCTGCGCCAGCGCCAGCTCGCCCTCCGGCGAGCCGAGGAAGTCGTAGGCGTCCTTGGCCGCATTGCAGACGACGAGCGCCTGCGGATCGGCAAGGCCGATATCCTCCACCGCCATGCGCACCATGCGCCGGCAGAGGAACAGCGGGTCCTCGCCGGCATCCAGCATGCGGGTGAGGTAGTAGAGCGCCGCGTCGGGATCGGAGCCGCGCACGGCCTTGTGCAGGGCGGAGATGAGATTGTAATGCCCGTCCTGCGACTTGTCGTAGACCGGCGCGCGGCGCTGGACGATGCGGAAGAGGTCGTCCTGCCCGAAAGTCTCGCCGGCGCGCGCGGCGCGCCAGACTTCCTCCGCCAGCGTCAGCACCGCCCGCCCGTCGCCGTCGGCCATGCGCAGAAGCGAGGCGCGCGCCTCCTCGTCGAGCGGCAGGGGCTTTTCCTCGATCGCCTCGGCGCGCTTCAAGAGCTCTTCGAGACTGGCTTCGTCATGCGGCTTGAAGGTGAGGACGCGGGCGCGGGAAAGGAGAGCGGCGTTGAGCTCGAAGGACGGGTTCTCCGTCGTCGCGCCGACGAGCACGATCGTCCCGTCTTCCATGACCGGCAGGAAACTGTCCTGCTGGGCGCGGTTGAAGCGATGGATCTCGTCGACGAAAAGCAGCGTCTGGCGTCCGCCCATGCGGCGCGCGCGAGCCGCCTCGAAGACCTTCTTGAGGTCCGCGACGCCGGAGAAGATCGCCGAGATTTGCTCGAAAGCGAGGCCCGTCTCGCCCGAAAGGAGGCGCGCCACGGTCGTCTTGCCGGTTCCGGGCGGCCCCCAGAAGATCATCGAGCCGAGCGAGCCCGCCTCGATCATGCGCGAGAGCACGCCGTCAGGCCCGGTCAGGTGCTCCTGGCCGGACACCTCGCCCAGCGTGCGGGGGCGCAGGCGGTCGGCCAGGGGCCGCTTTGCCGCCATCTCCTCCGGTTCATGCGGGGCGAAGAGGTCGCTCATCGGAAGAACTGACGGATGCGCTGGCCGTCGCGCTCGATCTCGACGCGCCAGAAGGACGGGTTCTCGCCGACCAGCGAGGCCAGCGTCTCGGTGGTCGAGACCGCGGTGCCGTTCAGTTCGACGATGATGTCACGCGGCTGGAGGCCGATGCGGGCGGCCGGCGAGCCGCGGTTGACCTCGGTGACGACGACGCCGGTCGCCGCCTGGCTCGGCGGCATGCGCAGCTCCTCGGAAACGCGCGGGGAAAGGTTGGCGACGACCGCGCCGGCAAAGGGATTGCGCCCCTCGATCAGCCGCTCGTCGCGCGGCGTCGTCTCCGGCGCGCGGTCGAGCGAGAGCGTCAGATCCTCCTCTTTGCCGTTGTCGATGACCGTGATGCGCGCCGTGCCGCCGATGCCGACGGTGGTGAGGCGGTAGCCGAGCGCATCGGGATGCTCGACGGGAATGCCGTTGACGGCGGTGACGACCTCGCCCGGCTTCATGCCGGCCTTTTCCGCCGGACTGCCGGCCTGCACCCGCGAGACGAGCGCGCCGCGCGTCTTGTCGAGGCCGAGCGCCTCGGCCACTTCCGACGTTACCGGATCGAAGGTGGCACCGACATAGGGCCGGTCGAACGTGGCGCTGCCGTTCTCGGCGCTGGCGACGAAGGTCTTCACGAGATTGGCCGGAATGGCGAAGCCGACGCCGTTCGATCCGCCGCCGCGCGAGAAGATCGCGGTGTTGATGCCGATCAGCTCGCCGTTCATGTTGATGAGGCCGCCGCCGGAATTGCCGGGATTGATCGCCGCGTCCGTCTGGATGAAGAAGCCGAAATCGCCGGAGCGCACCTGGTTGCGCGCGAGCGCCGAGACGATGCCGCTCGTCACCGTCTGGCCGACGCCGAACGGGTTGCCGATGGCAAGCACGAGGTCGCCGACCTGGACGGCGTCGCTGTCGCCGAGCGGCAGGGCCGCGAATTCGGTATCCGACTTGATCTTCAGGACGGCAAGGTCGACGCGCTCGTCCTTCAGCACCACCGTGCTTTCGTATTCCCGGCCGTCCGCCAGCGCCACCTTGATATCGCTCGCGCCCTCGATGACGTGGTTGTTCGTCACCACATAGCCCTTGGTGCCGACGATGACGCCGGAGCCGAGCGAGGATTGCTTCTCGGTGCGATTCGGCATCTGCTGGCCGAAGAACTCCTCGAAGAAGGGATCGCCGTCGAACAGCGAGCGGCGCTCGACGACGCGCTCGGCATAGACATTGACGACGGAATTCTCGACCTGCTTGACGAGCGGCGCGAAGGAAAGCTGCATTTCCGTGCGCGATTGCGGCACGGTGCGCTCCTCGGCGCCAGCGGGTGTTGCGAGCGCCAGCGCGAAGAGGATCGGGGCGGCAAGCAGGATGCGGGCATTCGGCATGGACGAGTCTCCTTCGTTTCCGCACCACGATCAGATAGGATTTCGCAGGAAAAAAGGCAAACCCGGCGGGCATCCCCCGCACGGTTCACACGCCACGCACGAAAAAGTGCCCGCAAGAAAAAACATCCGCCGTTGAAACAACACGGCGTCCGTTTACGTAGGGGTCAGGGAAACAATCGAACGGATCGAGCCTCGCCATGCCTGTCTATCGCCCTCCCCGCATCCCCACCCGCGACATCACGCCGGAACACCTGTTCTTCAATCGCCGCAGCTTTCTCGCGACCGCAGCCGGCGGCATGCTGGCGGCCGCCGGCACGCCCGCTCTTGCGGAGGCCCTGAAGGCGACGGAAAGCCGCTACACGGTCGACGAGAAGCTGACGCCCGAAAAGGACGTGACCTCCTACAACAATTTCTACGAATTCGGCCTCGGCAAGGGCGACCCGGCTGCGAACTCGGAGAAATTCAAGCCGACGCCCTGGACGGTGAAGGTGGACGGCCTCGTCGGCAAGCCGAAGGAATTCGGCCTCGAGGAGCTGCTCGCCATGCCGCTGGAGGACCGCGTCTACCGCATGCGCTGCGTGGAGGCCTGGTCCATGGTGATCCCGTGGGTCGGCTTTCCGCTTTCCGCTCTCCTCGACAAGGTCGAGCCGCTGGGCGATGCGAAATACGTCGCCTTCGAGACGATCGTGCGGCCGGAAGAGATGCCCGGCCAGTCCGGCTATTTCCAGTCCCTGCCCTGGCCCTATGTCGAGGGCCTGCGGCTCGACGAGGCGCGCCATCCGCTGACGATCCTCTCCGTCGGCGTCTACGGGAAGACGCTGCCGAACCAGAACGGCGCACCCATCCGCCTCGTCGTGCCGTGGAAATACGGCTTCAAGGGCATCAAGTCGATCGTCAGGATCACACTCACCGACAAGCAGCCGCCTTCCACCTGGAACATTTCCGCGCCGCAGGAATACGGCTTCTACGCCAACGTCAATCCGGAGGTCGACCACCCGCGCTGGAGCCAGGCGAGCGAGAACCGCATCGGCGAAGGCGGCTTCTTCGGCGCGAACCGCCGGCCGACGCTGCCCTTCAACGGCTACGGCGAGGAGGTCGCAAGCCTTTACGCCGGCATGGACCTTCGGGCGAACTATTGATGACGCTCCTGCCCGCCCTGCCCCGGAAATATCATGCGGCTTCGATCTGGCTCCTCTATGCGGCGGGCCTCGTGCCGGCCGCCTGGGGCTTCTGGCTCGGCGCGACGGGGCGGCTCCCCGGCAATCCGGTCAAGGAGTTCGAGCACCTCCTGGGCCTGTGGGCACTGCGTTTCCTCGTCGCGACGCTCGCGATCACGCCGATCCGCGATCTTTTCGGCCTCAACTGGGTCCGCTACCGCCGCGCGCTCGGGCTGCTGGCCTTCTGGTACGTGCTGATGCACTTCCTCACCTATATGGTGCTCGACCAGTACCTGAATTTCATGGCGATCCTCATCGATATCGCCAAGCGCCCCTTCATCACCATCGGCATGGCCGCCTTCGTGCTGCTCATCCCGCTGGCGCTGACCTCGAACAACTGGTCGATCCGCCGGCTCGGGCCACGCTGGACGAAACTGCACCGCCTCGTCTACATCATCGCCGCCGCGGGAGCGCTCCATTTCGCCATGTCCGTGAAGGTCGTTGGCCTGGAGCCGTGGACTTATATCGCGCTGGTGGCCGTACTGCTGGCATGGCGCCCGGTGCGGCCGTATTTCAACAAGTGGAAGCGTGGGCCGGGCGGGCGCGTGCAACTCAAGAGAGCGTAGAAATAAACCACCCCTCTCCTCCGTCATGCTCGGGCTTGACCCGAGCATCCACGCCCCGGGTGCCGCTCTGGATCCTCGGGTCAAGCCCGAGGATGACGTCTGAGATGAGGTGCGGGCGTGCAGAATGCGCGATGAGCACGGGCAGGCCTTCCTCGAAGGACGTAGACGACCTCACAAAACAAAAAGGCCGGGAGATCGCTCTCCCGGCCTTTTTCAATTATCCGATCCCGAAGGACTTATGCGGCTTCAGCTTCGGCTTCGGCAGCGACGCGGGCCTTGTCGGCGGCGCCCTTGGCGTCGACGTCGCGGTCAACGAACTCGATGACGGCGAGCGGGGCGTTGTCGCCGTGGCGGAAGCCGGCCTTCATGATGCGCAGGTAGCCGCCGTTGCGGTTGGCGTAGCGGCTTGCGATCGCGTCGAACAGCTTGGCGACGACGGCAACGTCGCGGATCTGCGAGATCGCCTGACGGCGAGCGTGCAGGTCGCCACGCTTGCCGAGGGTGACGAGCTTCTCGACGATCGGGCGGATTTCCTTCGCCTTCGGAAGCGTCGTTACGATCTGCTCATGCTGGATGAGCGAGGCAGCCATGTTGGCGAACATCGCCTTGCGGTGGCTGGCGGTACGGTTGAGTTTGCGACCGGAATTCTGGTGGCGCATCTCGGTTCTCCTTCACATGCAGGCTACGGCCTGCCGTTTGACGGTTAATATTGGTCTTCGTAGCGCTTGGCGAGGTCTTCGATGTTCTCGGGCGGCCAGGCCGGCACTTCCATGCCGAGGTGCAGGCCCATGGAAGCGAGAACTTCCTTGATCTCGTTGAGCGACTTGCGACCAAAATTCGGAGTGCGAAGCATTTCGGCTTCGGTCTTCTGAATGAGATCGCCGAT
>Ga0182736_1001518_pt1 | contig 22125 bp, 18 predicted proteins | sample eDN5th30CKraftBY_FD_128882 | JGI IMG/M metagenome (GOLD analysis project Ga0182736, IMG submission 128882) | Enriched backyard soil microbial communities from Emeryville, California, USA - eDNA 5th pass 30_C Kraft BY (version 2) (version 2) | ecosystem: Environmental > Terrestrial > Soil >... | reverse complement strand
CCCCGACGCGCCCAAAGTGGGCATGGTGTCGCTCGGCTGCCCCAAGGCGCTGGTCGATTCCGAACGCATCCTCACCAAGCTGCGCAGCGATGGCTATGCGCTCTCGCCCGATTATGCCGGCGCGGACGTGGTGCTGGTCAACACCTGCGGCTTCCTCGACAGCGCCAAGGAGGAGAGCCTTGAGGCGATTGGCGAGGCGATTGCCGAAAATGGCCGGGTGATCGTCACCGGCTGCATGGGCAGCGAGGCGGACCTGATCCGCGCGCGCTTTCCCGATGTGCTCGCCGTCACCGGCGCGCATCAATATGAGGATGTGGTCCATGCGGTGCATGAGGCCGCGCCGCCCGTGCCCAACGCCTTTGTCGATCTGGTGCCCGAGGGCGGGCTGAAGCTTACCCCGCGCCATTATGGCTATGTGAAGATCAGCGAGGGCTGCAATCATAGCTGTTCCTTCTGCATCATCCCCTCCCTGCGCGGAAAACTCGCCAGCCGGCGGATCGACGCGGTGCTGCGCGAGGCGGAGAAGCTCGTCCATGCCGGGACGAAAGAACTGCTCATCATCAGCCAGGACACCTCGGCCTATGGCGTCGACGTGCGCCATGAGGAGCGGGTCTGGAAAGGCGAGCCGGTCCGCACGCACATGACGGACCTTGCCCGCGCGCTCGGCCAGCTCCGCACGCCGGAGGGCGAGACGCCGTGGGTGCGGCTGCATTATGTCTATCCCTACCCCCATGTCGATGCGGTGATCCCGCTGATGGCGGAGGGTCTGCTGACGCCTTATCTGGACATTCCCTTCCAGCATGCCGCGCCCAATGTGCTGCGCGCCATGAAGCGGCCGGCCAATGAGGCGAAGGTGCTGGAGCGCCTCAAAAGCTGGCGCGCCATCTGCCCGGATATCGCCGTGCGCTCCTCCTTCGTCGTCGGTTTCCCCGGCGAGACGGAAGCGGATTTCCAATATCTGCTCGACTGGCTGGACGAAGCGCAGCTCGACCGGGTCGGCGCATTCCGGTTCGAGCCGGTGGAGGGCGCGCAGGCCAATGCCCTGCCCGACCCGGTGCCCGAGGCGGTGAAGGAAGAGCGCTACCAGCGCATCATGGCGAAATGCGCGGAAATCTCCGCCGCCAAGCAGGCCGCGAAGATCGGCCGCACGATCCCCGTCATCATCGACGAGGTCGGCGAGGCAGACGAGGATGGCAGCGTGGGCGCGACCGCCCGCTCGCAGGCCGATGCGCCGGAAATCGACGGCAATGTCTTCCTGCGCGATGTCGACCCGGCGCTGCGGCCGGGCGCGATCCTTCAGGTTATGATCGAGGATGCCGACGAGCACGACCTGTTCGGCGTGCCCGCCTGAAACGACCGGGCACGCGCTCGGGTCTCAGGACTGGACGAACGCATCCTTGTAAGCCGGCTTTACCGCCTGCATCACCGCGGCATCGACCGGCAGGTCGAGCTGGTAGATGCCCTCCGCATATGGCCCGGCCTCATAGGGCATGATGACGACGCGGATCGTATCGAGCGCCTGCCCATTGCGCGACACCGGCAGGATCGTCTGCTTGCCCAGATCGACGCATTGAACAAATTCGCGCAGCTCGTTGGGATCGCCTGTCTTGACCGGCGCGCCGCGGCGCTTCGCCCGCTCGGCATCGAGCGCCGCGCAGAAGCGGTCGTTCAGCCCCCTGTCGAGCACCGTCATATCCATCAGCGCATCGGCGGGCAGGCGCTTGCTGCTCGCCTTGTCCCACAGCAATGTTGTCACGATCGGCATGCCGTGCGCACCGCCGGTATAGACATAGCCCTCGCTCTGCATGACGAGCAGCGCCGGCACATCCGCCACCACGCTCCAATGCTCCTCATATGTGTGGCCGCGGAACGGATAGCCGGCCTTCTTCGCCTCCGCCTCGTCGGCGCGGCCGCCATCCAGTGTCTGTTTGCGCAAATGTTCGCCATTGCTGCGCAGCCAGCTATCCAGCCCCGCTATCTCCGCCGCCGCCTGCGGCCAGCTATAGTCGAACTCGATCTCGCCGACCTTCTCCTTGATCGCCACCGCATTGGCCGGCGCGGCCTGTGCCGGCGGCCGGGCGAGATTCGCCGCGGCGTCATTCCCGGCGTCATTCCCGGTCATGTTCGGCGCATCCGCCTGCCCGGCGGGCTGGGCGCCGCACCCGGCGATCATCAGCGCGGCCAGCAGTGGCCATGGCGCGAGCGAGGATAAGGACCGCATCTCTGTCTCCTGTCCGGACATGAAACAGATGATCTTAACCCAATGCCGCGCGCTTGCCGAGCGCCAATCCGCCTATTAAGCCGGACCCATGACAGACCCTGCCGATCTCGTGCGCCCGGATACTGGCCAGGACGCCCATCTCATCCACCTGGTCGATGCCGCCTGCTTTGACGACTGGCGCACGGCGCAGCCCGAGCGCCACCGCGCCGCACTCCATGCGCAGGGGTTCCGTCCCGATGCGTTCGCCCACGCCATCCTGCCGGGCGAGCAGCCGGAGGACTGGTCCGTCGTGACCTGTGTGGCCGATGCAGCCTCATTGGGAAGCTGGTGCCTCGCCAAATTGCCGGACGTGCTGCCGCAGGGCCATTACCGGCTGGCGGACGGCGCGCCCGGCACCGCAATCCTCGGCTGGATGACCGCGCAATATCGCTTCACCCGCTATCGCAAGCCCAAGGACGAGAAAGGCCCGCGCATCCTGCTCACCGGCCAGCCCGGCGCGATCGACCATATAGCGGCGCTGGCGCGGGCGACCAATCTGGTGCGCGACATGGTCAATATGCCGACCGCCGATATGGGGCCGGACGCGATCGAGGCGCTGGCCCATGGCGTGGCGGAGCGCCATGGCGCGGCGATGACGGTCACGCGCGGCGATGCGCTCGAAGCCGATTATCCGATGATCCACGCCGTCGGCCGCGCGGCAGACCGCGCCAATGCGCCGCGGCTGATCGAGCTGGCATGGGGCGATGCGGCCCATCCGCGCATCGCCATCGTCGGCAAGGGGGTGACATTCGACAGCGGGGGGCTGGATATCAAGCCGAGCGCGGGCATGCGCCTGATGAAAAAGGATATGGGCGGCGCGGCCCATGCGCTGGCGCTGGCCGATCTGGTGATGGGCGCCAATCTGCCCGTGCGCCTGCACCTGCTGCTGCCGGTGGTGGAAAATGCGATCAGTGGCAATGCCTTCCGCCCCGGCGAGGTACTGACGAGCCGCAAGGGCCTGACGGTCGAGATCGGCAATACCGATGCCGAGGGGCGGCTGATCCTGGGCGATGCGCTCACCCGTGCCGGCGAGGAAGCCCCGGAGCTGATCCTCGACTTCGCCACATTGACCGGCGCGGCGCGCGTGGCGCTGGGGCCGGATCTGCCGGCAATGTTCGCCAATGACGATGTGCTTGCCGCCGATCTGGCCGGCTGCGCCACGCAAGCGGACGATCCCGTCTGGCGGCTCCCGCTCTGGGCGCCCTATGAAGACCTCTTCAAGAGCGATATCGCGGACATCGCCAATGCCGGCGAAGGTGGCTTTGCCGGCGCGATCACCGCCGCGCTCTTCCTCCAGCGCTTTGTGCCGGAGAAGACGCCATGGGTCCATTTCGATACATTCGCATGGCGGCCAGTGGCCAAACCCGGCCGGCGCAAGGGGGGCGAGGCCTATGGCCTGCGCGCCGCCTTCGCCCTGCTCCGCCAGCGTTATGGGCGATAGCCTGGCAAGCCGGCGCCACATCCCCAGCCCGCACCGGGATGATCGCCGCGCGAACCAGCCCTTTCAGGACGTTGCCGGCCAGCAACCCTTGACCTTTCCGTGCATTTTGGCGCAGGGGGCGGCGATGCACCAGACGCTGGCGGGCGGCCCCGCATCATCATCATTCGAGCGCAAGCGCGTGAGGCTCGGCGGGGTCTCGCGCAGCTATGATCCCCGCATCAGCGCGATCCGCCCCGATCTGGCGGATCTCGCCCTCGCGGAATTCTGTTTCGCGCCGCATTATGTCGCGCCGGTCGCGCGGCGCTGCGTCGTGCCCGGCGTCATGCTGCGCGATACGCCCGACGCCGCCGCGAGCGCCGTGACCGAGCTGCTGCGCGGCGAAATCTTCCATCTGCTCGATGCGCGCGGCAGCTGGGCATGGGGCTATTGCGGGCACGATCATTATGTCGGCTATCTGCCGCTGGCGGCGCTTGGCGATGGCCCGACCGGCGCTGTGGACGGGGAAGGGGCAACCCATGTCGCCCGCGCCGCCGCGCCGCTGTTCACGACGGCCAACATCAAATCCGCCATCGCCATGTTGCTGCCGCCCGGCGCGCGGCTGACCGGCACCCTCGAAGGCGATTTTCTCGCCACGGCGGACGGCTTCGTCCACCTGCGCCATTTGCGCGCGGCGGATGCGCATGAGGCGGACTGGGTCGCCGTCGCCGAGCGCTATCTGGGCGCGCCCTATATCTGGGGCGGCCGCGGCTTCGGCGTCGATTGCTCCGGCCTTGTGCAGATGGCGCTGGCGGCCTGCGGCATCGCCGCGCCGCGCGACACGGACCAGCAAGCCGACGCGATCGGCACGGCGCTGGCACTGGACATGCCGCGGCAGCGCGGCGATATCATCTTCTTCCCCGGCCATGTCGGGCTGATGGTGGATGACGTGCGGATGATCCACGCCAATGCCCATTGGATGGCGGTGACGATCGAGCCGCTTGCCGATGTGGTGGCGCGGCTGCAGGGCGCACATGAGCAACCGATCACAGCGATCAGGCGGATAGAGAGATGACGACGAAGATTTTCATTGATGGCGCGGCCGGCACGACGGGGATCCAGATCCGCGAGCGTCTGGCCGGGCGCAATGAATTTTCGCTGATCCTGCTCGATGACGATGCGCGCAAGGACGATGCGGCACGGGCCGGGGCGATCAACGCCGCCGATATCGTGATGCTGTGCCTGCCCGACGAGGCCGCGCGGCAATCCGTGGCGATGATCGCCAACGACACGACACGGGTGATCGACGCCTCCACCGCGCACCGCGTCGCACCCGGCTGGCTGTTCGGCCTGCCGGAGATTTCCGGACGCGAGGCGGTCGCCAATGCGCGCTATGTGAGCAATCCCGGCTGCTACTCCACCGGCTTCATCGCGCTTGTCGCGCCGCTGGTCGCGGCCGGGCTGATTCCGGCCACGACGCAGCTGAGTTGCAACGCCGTCTCCGGCTATTCGGGCGGCGGCAAGTCGATGATCGCCGAATATGAGGGCGAAGGCGGTGCACCGAGCGCCTTTCGCACCTATGCGCTGACGCTGGGCCATAAGCATGTGCCGGAAATGCAGGCGCGCAGCGGCCTTGCCCGGCCGCCCCTGTTCGTGCCGGCCGTCGTGCCGGTCTATTCCGGCATGATCGTGGAGGTGCCGCTTCACGCCGCCATGCTGGACGCCGGAACGGATGCCGCCCGGCTGCGCGAGGCGCTGACGGCCCATTATGCCGGCTCTGCGGTCATCAGCGTGGCGCAGGGCCATGAGCCGGCCACGCTCCCCATCGAGATCATGCAGGATAAGGACGCGATGCGGCTGTTCGTCTTTGCCGATGCGCAAAGCCGGCAGATCCGCCTCGTCGCCGCGCTCGACAATCTGGGCAAGGGCGCGTCCGGCGCGGCGGTGCAGAATCTCAACCTGATGGCCGGGCTGCCGGAGACAACCGGCCTGCGCCTCTGACATCAGGCCGATATTGCGGATCGGCCCGCGGCCCCTATGTTGGAGGGATTATCCAACATGGGAAAGAGGCTGGTTCCGATGCACGAGACGGCGACATTGGCGGGCGGCTGCTTCTGGTGCACCGAGGCGGTCTATCAGGCGCTGGACGGCGTGCTGTCCATCGAGAGCGGCTATACGGGCGGCGCGCTCGCCAACCCCACTTATGAGCAGGTGTGCAGCGGGCAGACCGGCCATGCCGAGGCGATCCGCATCACCTTCGACCCGGCCATCATCCGCTATGGCGATCTGCTCGATATATTGTTCGCGACGCATGATCCGACGACCCTCAACCGGCAGGGCGGCGACATCGGCACGCAATATCGCTCCGCCATCTTCCCGCATGACACCGCGCAGGAAGCCGAGGCCCATGCCGCCATCGCCCGCGCGCAGGCGCATTGGCCGGACCCGATCGTGACCACCATCGAGCCGCTGGGCGACTGGTATCCGGCCGAGGCGCATCATCAGGATTACTGGAACCGTGCAGGCGCGCGCAGCCCCTATTGCATGGCGGTGATCCCACCCAAGTTGCAGAAGCTGCGCAAGGGCTTTGCCGGGCGGCTCCGCGCCTGATGCGTCAGAGCCGGCCAGATAAAGGCACGGCTCGCCGCAGCGTGGCTCGCCTCGCCACCAAGCGCGCGCATGATGCCGCGCACGTTTGAGGGAGGCCCGGCCATGAACCCTGTCTATGCCCCGTTTCGCGCGTTTGCGCTGCTCCCGCTCAGCGCGCTGCTGCTGCCGGGATGCGTCGCCAAAACCGTTTACAATGTCGCGCGCGTGCCGGTGCAAGCCACGTCGCAAGCGGCCGACTGGGCCACGGTGAGCAGCGATGAAGCCGACCGGGCGCGCGGCCGTGCGTTACGCAAAAAATGCAAGGAGCGGCCGGACCCGGCTTATTGCCGGGATTAGAGCAGCCGCCGATCCGGTTACGCCGGACCGGCTCTCCAGCGCTTGGCTCACCGCATTGTTCGCCAGCCGGCCGGATGCGCCCTGCCCGGCCCTGACCGCGCGACAGCCGCCGCCCGGTCGCGCCCTTAATGCACGAATGTGCGGCCCGGCGTTCGCGGTGCGGCGGCGCGCACGGCTCCATCCCGCGCGGGCTCGCGTGACAGGGCGGGGACCGGCGTGGGCGGCAGCGGCGGCCCCCAGTTCCCGACGGTCGCGGTCGGCCGGGTGCGGCGGATCGCCATCAACGCCATCAGCGGCGCGCAGAAGAAGCGCAGGGACAGCGTCGCGCAGCCAAGGAAGGAGAGGAGTGCCAGCCCCGTGCCGATCAGGCCGGACAGGGCGAGCATCGCCAGCCCCAGCGCTGCAAAGACGGCGCCCGCAATCGTCTCCGGCATGGTCGAGGCGAAGGGCGATGGCGCTTCTTCCAGCCCGGCGAATTTAGGCGTCCGCCGCCAGGCGAGCGGCTTGTTGGAAAGGCCGGCGAGCCCGGCCACCAGCACCACCCAGCTCAGCGAGGCGCGCGCAATCTCGCCGCGAATCATATCCTCCGTGCTGGTGCAGCCGGCGAGATGATAGCGATGGCTGGTGCGCACCCACCATGTGAGGCCGCCGAGCATGACGAGCAGGCCGACAATGGCCGGCACCCGTACCGGCTCCATTTCGCCGCTCGCCAGCGAGACAAGCAGAGCCACCATGCCGCCAACCGCCATCGCCACGCCCGCAAGGCTTTGCAGCGGCGCGATGCAGCGCATCACCTCCAGCAGCTTGGTCCAGCCCGGCATGGCCGGTGCGAACGGCGCAGGCAGGAACAGGCGCCAATGGCGGCGCAGCTGCTGCACCGGCCCGGCCGTCCAGCGGAAACGCTGCTTTTTATAATCGTCAAACGTCTCGGGAATGAGGCCGCGGCCGAACGTCTCGTTGAAATAATAGCCGCGATAGCCGGCCGCGCGCATCCGCACGGAGACTTCCGAATCCTCGGTCAGGCACCATTCCGCCCAGTCGCCGGCCTTGCGCAGCGCGGCGGTGCGCAGCAGGCACATGGTGCCGATGGTGAACGCGCCGCCATATTCATGGATACCGGGATAATCGACCTTGTTGGCCGGCATATATTCCCAGTAGCAGGCGGTGAGATAAGTGCTGGCCTGCTGCCCGCGATAATCATGCGGGGTCTGCACATAGCCAATCTTCGGGTCCGCAAAACAGGGGACGAGGCGGGCGAGAAAATCGCTGCGCGCGAAATAATCCGCGTCGATCACGCCGATAATCTCGGCATCCGGCGCCATATGATCGAGCAGGAAGTTGAGCGCGCCGGCCTTGGCGCCGGGCAGCGGCGCGACGTGGAAAAAGCGGAACCGCTCGAAGCCGAGCCGCTCGTTGAGCCGCTTGCAATGCGCCTCCAGCGGCCGCCACAGCGCCTCGTCCCTAGTGTTGTTATCGCAGACGAGCACTTCATAATTATCATAATCGAGCGCGGCGAGCCGGTTGATGGTCTCGATCACCACCTCGGGCGGCTCGGCATAGCAAGGCAGCTGGAGGGACACTTTGACGCGGCTCGCCGCATCGCCCCGGACGGGCGGCGCGACGGGCAGCCGCCATTGCTCATGCGTCAGCACCGCCTCCCGGGCGAACCCGGCAAGCTGGCTCAGCGCGAAAATAATGGCGAACAGCGCAAGGCCGATCAGCGCCAGCACCCGCAGCGGCTGCGGCAGATCCATCTCGCCGATGAACAGGATGCTCCACAAGCCGGACACGCCGAGACCGGCAACGCTCGCCGTCATCCACAATATGCCCGGCATGCTCAGCCGCGTGGTGAGGTAACGCACCGCGGCCGCACCGGACATGCAGAGCAGGAAGAGCGGCAATGTGGCCAGCAGATGGCCCGTCGCCAGCCCCGTGCTCAGCCAGGCCACCGCGCAGGCGCCCAGCAGCTCGGCCGCCTCTTCCGCGACCGGCCGTGAGATACGGTGCGGCGCACGGACGGCGCGCAGCGTGAGCAACGCCGCGTAAAGAGCGAGAAAGGCGATGAAGACGAGAGATGAATCAAGTTCAGCCCGGGATAACGAAACCAATTTCGGCAACCTACTCTATCTTGGTCATAGTCCGCCTGGTGTCGTTCCAAAACGGGTTCATGACAAATTGGGCTCGCCATGCGCGATGAGAAGCGGAACGCAAACTCGAACACGACGACCTGTGCATGGACAGCCTCGTATCGAACGACCTGCACTTCCGGGCCGCCCAACCCCTGAAAGGCGCCACAGGTTTCCGCCGGCTCGCCAATAATGCCCCGATCCGGGACGTGGCGTGCCATAACCGCGACGATATGGGGCGTCGTGCCGACTGGGCCAGGAGCCCCGCGCGAGTCGGTTTCCGACTCGGTTCAGGCGGCCGCGCGCTGCAAACGGTCGTTGATGGCGAGGCCGATACCGTGCCGGGGAACGGGCGCCACGGTGATGCCGGCAAAGGCGCTGGCGTCCGCCTCATGCAGCGCAGCGAAAAGATTGGCTGCCGCTTCGACAAGGTCGCCATCGGGACTGAGATTGCGCTGGCTGGGGCCGGGGCCGAAACCGATGTGAAACTGCCCCTCTATCGGATGCGCGCAATCGAGCCGCAGCGGTTTTCCGGGCGCATAATGGCTCGTCATCTGGCCGGGCGCGCTAATCCCTTCCCCTCCCGGCCGCGTGACCGGCAGGCCGCTGGCCGTCGCGATCGCCTCGGCCGTGATCGGACCGGGGCGCAGCAGCGCCACCGCCGCCTCATCCGGGCGGACGATGGTGGATTCCAGCCCGTCACTCGTCGGTCCAGCATCGAGGATGAAGGGAATGCGCCCGTCCAGGCTTGCCCGCACATGGCCCGCCCGCGTCGGGCTGATCGCGCCCGAGCGGTTGGCCGAGGGCGCGGCCAGCGGCACGCCGGCCGCGGCAATCAGCGCCCGCATCGCCGGATGGGACGGCAGGCGCACGGCGAGCGTGGGCAGGCCGGCGCTCGCCAGCCGGGAGACGGGGCAATCCGGCAGGCGCGGCAGCACCATGGTGAGCGGCCCGGGCCAGAAGGCCTCCGCCAGCGCCTCGGCAGCCGGGGTGAAAGCGACCAGCCGCCGCGCCATCGCCACATCGGCCACATGGATGATGAGCGGATTGAAGGCGGGGCGCCCCTTGGCGGCATAGATTTGCACCACAGCCGCCTCGCTGGTCGCATCGGCGGCGAGGCCGTAAACCGTTTCCGTCGGCACAGCCACCGGCTCGCCCGCGCGGATCAGCGCGGCAGCCTCGGCCAGCGCCGCCTCATCATAAGCGCGAATTTGGGTGGTGACGGTGCGGGCATGATGCGACATGACCGGCCTATAACCCCGCGATGCGTCTTCATAAAGACATGACCCGTGCGTTTGTGACGGGCCATCATCGCCGCCCGGCCGGCCTGCCCCGCTATCGCGAAAAGCCTTGCCCCCTTTTCCGCGCGATGTTCTAGAGCAGCGCCATGAGCACCGAAACGACCGACACCGCGCTTGCGCGCATCGCCGCCGCGCTGGAGCGGCTCGCCCCGCCCGTCCCCGCCGCGATCGACCTTGAGGCGCATCCCGCCTATCGCTGGGACGGCACGCAGATCAGCGTCATCGCGGATTTCCGACCGATCGACTATGCGCTGCTCGCCGGCATCGATGCGCAGAAGCAGGCCTGCCTTGAGAATAGCCGCCGCCTCGCCAAAGGCCATGCCGCGCACGACATATTGCTCTGGGGCGCGCGGGGCACGGGCAAATCCGCCACGGTGGCGGCGTGCATCGGGCAGGTGCAGCAGGAGGGCCTGCCGCTCGCGCTGGTCGAGGTCGCCACGGACGATCTGCGCAGTCTGGCCACGCTCTTCACCCTGCTCGGCGCGACGAAGCGCCCGCTCATCCTCTATATTGACGATCTCGGCTTCGATGGCGATTTCGGGGCGGACGCCCGCGCGCTGCGCTCGCTGCTGCAAGGCGGCGCGGCGACACGCGGCAGCCATATCCGCCTCTACGCCACCTCGAACCGCCGGCATATCGTGCCGCGTAACATGTCCGAGCAGGATGATCCGCTCAATCCGCGCGACGTGATCGACGACCGCCTTGCGCTGGCCGATCGCTTCGGCCTGTCGCTCGGGTTCCATGCGCTCGATCAGGATGCCTATGTCGCCATCGTCACCCGCTATGCGCAGCGCCATGGCCTGACGTTCGACCCGGCCGCCGCGATCCAGTGGGCGACGCAGCGCGGCAATCGCTCGGGCCGGGTGGCCTGGCAATATGTCGTGGAACTCGCCGGCCGCGCCGGCCGCTCGCTGGACGGCGCAGCGCAGGACTGAAGCCGTCCTGATCGATTGAACCGCCCGGCCGGACGCCGTCCGGCCTGAACGGGTCTTACCGGGCGGCAGCCGCTGCCGGCGCGGCCGGACGGCTCACGCGCCAGACGATCCCGCCAACATCGTCGCTCACCAGCAAGGCGCCATCCTGCGCGACCGCCACGCCGACGGGACGACCCTGCGCCTCGCCCTTGTCGTTCAGAAAACCGGTGAGCAGATCGACCAGCTTGCCCTGCGGCGCGCCCTTCTCGTCAAAGGCGACATAGGCGACCTTGTATCCGGCCGCCGGCTTGCGGTTCCAGCTGCCATGGAGCGCCACGAAGGCGCCATGATCGAATGGCGCGCCCAGCGCCGCATCCTGCGAGAAAGCAAGGCCGAGCGGCGCCGTGTGCGCACCCAGACCGAAGTCCGGCCGGCGGGTATATTCGCGCAGATCGGCGCGCTCCGGCTGCACGCGCTTGTCTTCATAGCCGCCCCAATAATTCCACGGCCAGCCGAAGAATGCCGCAAACTCCACTTCCGCCAGATAATCCGGCACGAGGTCCGACCCCAGCATGTCACGCTCGTTAACCACGGCCCAGAGCGCGCCCGTCCATGGGTTCCAGGCGAGATCGGTCGGGTTGCGCATACCGCTGGCCAGAATATTGACGGATTTCTCGGCGGGAATAATCTCCAGCACGGCGGCGCGATAATCCTCCGCGTCCAGCCCGTTTTCCGCGATATTGCTGTTCGAGCCGACGCCGATATAGAGCTTGCCGTCCGGGCTTGCAGCGAGGCTCTTGGTCCAGTGATAATTGGGCGCATTGGCCGGCAGGCTGGCGATCTTGCGGCCCTCGGCGGTAATCCGCGTCTCGCCCTCCTGATAGGGGAAGGCCATCAGGCTATCGGTATTGGCGACGTAGAGCGTCTCCCCCACCAGCGCCATGCCATAGGGCGAGTTCAGCCCTTCAAGGAGAATGTGGCGCTGCTCGGCCACGCCATCGCCATCGCCATCCCGCAGCAGGATGATGCGATTCGCCGACGGCGCGCCGGCCCCGGCCGAACCCATCAGCTTGCTCGTCACCCAGTCCCGCAAGCCCTCGACCGGCCGGGGTGGGCTATTCGTCTCGGCGACCAGCACATCGCCATTGGGCAGGCGCAATAGCGTGCGGGGATGATCGAGCCCGCTGGCGAAACGGCTGACCTGCAGGCCATTTGCGGCAACCGGCGCTGCGCCATCCACCCAGCCGACGGGCTTTGCGATCACCACGGTGGGGAGCAGTTCCCGGCGCGGTGCGGTGAAACGTGGCTCGCGCCCTTCCAGATCGGCCTCGGCCAACCGCGCGACGTCCGGCCGCGAAAGGTAGAAGAGGAGCCCCGCCACCACGATGACCAGCGACACAATCGCCATGAAGACATATTTTTTCATGACGCCGGTTTATGCGCGCCCGGCGCGGCGTGCAACCGATGCCGCCCGGCGCGGCGCGCAATTATCCAGTCAGCGCGGCCCCATGCGCCAGATCAGCACCGCGACGATGCTGCCAAGGGCAAGGCCGACCAGCAGACCGATCGAGGGCTGGCCCATCAGGCCACCAATGATGACGCCGGCCAGCACGAGCAGCGCCAGCGGCGCGCCGCCGCCCATGGGCGGTCTGGAATTGGAAGGAGGTGTATCGGCCATAGCGTTGCCCTTGCCACGTCCCGCGCCCGGTTTCCAGTCGTGCCGTGATCGGATGCGGTAAATCACGCCCGTTCATGGCTTCCGGTGGCAGCGTGCAGGCAGATCAGCCGGGCGCTTGCCAGCTTTGCGGATCGCGCCGATGACCCTGTCCCGCGTCGGTCGCTCGGCCGGTCCGCCCTCCATTCGCTGGCAGGCGCCTCCCGGTCAGCCGCGCTGCGCCTTGACGCGCTCTTCTTCCACCAGTTCCTTGCGGGAAAGTTTGCCGACCAGTGTTTTGGGCAGCATATCGCGAATCTCAACGGCGACGACGCGCTCATGCTTGCCGACTTGCGGATTGAGCCAGTCCATCAGCGCGGCCCCGTCCCACTCTGCCGCGGCATCCGGCTGCAAGGTCACAAAGGCCTTGGGCCGCTCGCCGCTATAGACATCGGGAATGCCGATCACCAGCGCCTCGCGCACCGCCGGATGGCGATAAAGCACCTCTTCCACCTGACTGGGGAAGACCTTGAAACCGCCCACCGAGATCATGTCCTTGATCCGGTCGACGATGCGCAGATAGCCGTCGGCATCGATCGTCCCCACATCGCCGGTGCGCAGATACTCATCCACGAACACCTGCCCATCGGCAGCAGGGTTGTTCCAGTAGCCGCGCATGATCTGCGGCCCGGCCACGGCAAGCTCGCCCGGCTCGCCCGGCGGCGCCGCGCGGCGCGGATCGTCGCGGTCCAGCAGCTTCACGCGCGTGGCGGGCAGCGGCTGGCCGATCGTGCCGCCCTTGCCCGCCAGATTATAGGGATTGGCCGAAACGACGCCGCTGCTCTCGGTCAGGCCATAGCCCTCGACCAGCCGCGCGCCCACGGCCGCCTCGAACTGGTCCTTGAGCGAGAGCGGCAAAGGAGCGCCGCCGGAAATGCAGATGCGAACGGAGCTGAGATCGGCCCGCGCCAGATCGGGGCAATCCAGCAGGGCCTGGAACATCGTCGGCACGCCCGGCACGGCGGTGACGCGCACCCGCTGGATCGCCGCCAGCGCCTGTTTCGCGTCGAAGCGCGGCAGCATCACGATTTCGCCGCCATTGGCGACTGTGCGGTTGAGCACGGCGGTGTTGGCGAAGACATGAAAGAACGGCAGCACGCCGAGAATGCGATCCGGCTGCCCGCGCCACGGATCGATCAGATTGACCTGCCGGGCGTTGGCCGAGAGATTCTGGTGAGTCAGCATCGCGCCCTTGGGCCGCCCGGTGGTGCCGCCGGTATATTGCAGCAGGGCCAGATCGCGCTCGGGATCGATGCCGGGCAGCGGCAGCCCGCCATCATTGGCGAGCAGGCTGGAAAAGCGCAGGACGCGCGCATCATTGGGCACCGGCGTATCGCTGCCATGCTGCTTGAACAGGCGGTAGAACAGCGCCTTGCCGACCGGCAGCGCGCCCGCGATCGACCCCACCGCCAGCCGCTCGACGAACGGGCAATGATCGAGCATGGCAAGCGCGTTGCTGAACAGCGGCTTGGCGGAGATCGTCACCAGCAGCCTGATGCCACTGTCATTGGCCTGATGGACCAGCTCCTCCACCGTATAGAGCGGCGAAAAATTGACCGCGACCGCGCCGGCCATCATCGCCCCGTAATAAGCGACGATATAATGCGGCACATTGGGAAGGTAGAGCCCCACCCGGTCCCCCGGCTCGACACCGAGCGCGATCAGGCCGCAGGCGAAGCGGCGCGCGCCATTATAACATTCGGCATAGCTGTAGCGCCGGCCATAAAAATCGATGAGCGGCTTCGCGCCATCCTCGTCCACGCTCGCCTTGAACATGGCGGGGAGGCTCAATGGCGGCATCTCCTGCGCCCAGTCGGTCGGATGATCGAAATGGTCCTGCCAGACCCAGCGCGCGCTCTCCATGAGCGAAAGCTAGGCCAAGGCGCGGTGCAATGCAATTCGCATCAAAATGTCGCCATGGCGATGCGGAGGGATAGCCAGAGCGACCCGTCGCCATGCTCACCGCCGCTGCCACGCCCCGTCATGCGAGGCGCGGGCGATCAGCCACCCGGCCTTGCGGCCCCGCTCCATTCAGCCAGGCGTGGCGCTTACTTGCTCTGCTGGCTGATGAAGGCGTCCGCCTCGGCCTGCAACGATTGCTCGGCGCGCGAGGTTTCATCGGCGAGGCGCTGCGCATCTTCGCGCTCCTGCCGCAATTCCTGAATGAGCGCTTCGCGATCGCCCTCCAGACGATTATCCGTCGGCGCCTCGATGCCCGCCTTCTTCGCCGCCTTGGCGACCAGCGCGTCCAGCTCCCGCTGCGAGCACAGGCCGAGCGTCACCGGGTCCTTGGGGTGGATGTTGGCGATGTTCCAGTGGGTGCGATCCCGGATCGCGCCGATGGTCGTGCGCGTGGTGCCGATGAGCTTGCCGATCGCGCCGTCCGTAATCTCGGGATGGTTGCGCAAGATCCAGGCGATGCCGTCCGGCTTGTCCTGCCGCTTGGAAACGGGCGTGTAGCGCGGCCCCTTGGTGCGGCGCACCGGGTCCGGCCCCTTGAGCATCTCCAGCTTGTAATCCGGGTCCGCTTCGCCCTTGCGAATCTCTTCATTGGTCAGTTCATTGGCACGCACCGGGTCGCGGCCGGTATATTTCGTGCCGGCGGTGTCGTCGGCGATCGCCTGCACCTCCAATATGTGCAGGCCGCAAAATTCCGCGACCTGCTCGAAGCTGAGCGCGGTATTGTCAACCAGCCAGCTGGCGGTGGCGTGAGGCATGAGCGGCTGGGCCACGACGACGTCCTTCTGTCCAAAATATAAGGGCCACCCCTTACGGGATGGCCTCGATCCTGCCTACAGATAAGCGATTGATGGATTGTCGGCAAGCGCGCAGACGCATTTTCGGCGCGAATAGATCAGGATGGCTCCCGAGCGATGCGTCGCAACCCCGTCAGGCAGCGCTGGCCAACGGCCTGCCATCAAGCCAGTGACGGCTCTTGCGGTCACCGCACCTGCAGCACGATTTTGCCGACATGGTCGCCCGCTTCCATATGCGCATGGGCGGCCGCGGCCTCGGCAAGCGGGAAGATGCGGTCCATGGCGGGGCGCAATTCGCCTGTCGCCACGCTCGACCAGATGGTGCGGCGGATTTCCTCCACCAGCAGCGCCTTGAAGGCCGCGCTGCGCGGGCGCAGGGTGGAGCCGGTCAGCGTCAGCCGGCGCGCCATGATCTGCGGAATGAACAACTCCGCCTTGACCCCGCCCAGCACGGCGATGGAGACATGCCGGCCATCCTCGGCGAGGCAGGCGAGGTTGCGCGGCAGATAATCGCCGCCCACCATATCCAGCACCGCGGCCACCCCGGCCCCGCCGGTGATGCGCTCGACCGCCGCGACAAAATCCTCAGCGCGGTAATTGACGGCATGGCTCGCACCCCAGTCGAGCGCCGCGCGGCATTTCGCCTCGCTGCCGCATGTAACGATGGTGGCGATGCCGAACAGGCGGCAGAGCGAAATCGCCATGGTGCCGATGCCGCTGGTCCCGCCATGCACAAGCACCGTATCGCCCGTGACGATATAGGCGCGCTCGAAAAGATTATGCCACACGGTCAGCAGGGTTTCCGGCATGGCCGCCGCCTGCTCCAGCGGAAAATCCGGTGGCACGGGCAGGCACTGGGCATGGGCCGTCACGACATATTCGGCATAGCCGCCGCCCGGCGTCAGCGCGCAGACGCGGCTGCCGATCGCCGTGGCATCGACGCCCGGACCCACCGCGACGATCCGCCCGGCCACCTCCAGCCCCGGCAGTGGCGAGGCATCGGCCGGCGGCGCATAACGCCCCTGCCGTTGCAGCACGTCCGGCCGGTTGACGCCTGCCGCGGCCACCTCGATCAGCACGTCGCCAGGGCCGGGCGCCGGCACGGGCAGGCGCTGCTCGACCAGCATCTCTGGCCCGCCCGGCGCACGGATCGCGATCGCGCGCATCATCTCAGGCACCGCCATATGTCCCCCTCATCCACGCCAGCCATGGTCGCAAGATCGCTCTAACCCCTGTGATGCGGACCAGCCAGCCATTAATCAAACCGGCCCGTGCCGGAGAGCGTTGACAGCGCCTGCCAATGGCGCAACGATGACGCGCATGGATTTCGACGACGCCTCTCCCCGGACGCGCCCGGGCGATCTTGCAGCTCAGCTCGCACGGGAGGATCTGGACCATCTGTCCGTGGCGGAACTGGACGAGCGCATGGCTTTGCTCGCCGCTGAAATCGAGCGCACCCGCGCCAAACGGGAGAGGGCCGTTCATCACAAGGCAAGCGCCGAGGCGTTATTCAAGCGATGAGGAGAGAGGAGACAGGATCGTCTCTGGACGAATATCGGTCTCCGCGCGACGGGTCTGTGAAGGAGCGCTCTTGAACGCGGCCGGGCAGGTTCCGACATTGGTCAGGACGCGACCGGACCTGCCGGTCGCAGGAGAAACATAGCATGCCCTCTTTTGCCTCCGCGCTCGAAACGACGCTCCACAATGCGCTGACGCACGCGACCGAGCGCAATCATGAATATGCCACGCTCGAACATCTGCTGCTCGCGCTCATCGATGATGAACATGCCGCCAGGGTGATGCAGGCCTGCGGGGTGGAGCTTGGCGAGCTGGGCGATACCGTCACCCATTATCTCGATACCGAGCTGGACAGCCTCAAGGCGCCCGGCAGCGTCGATCCATCGCCCACCAGCGGGTTCCAGCGCGTCGTCCAGCGCGCGATCCTGCACGTCCAGTCCTCCGGCAAGGAGGAGGTGACCGGCGCGAACGTGCTCGTCGCGCTCTTCTCCGAGCGTGAGAGCTATGCCGTCTATTTCCTCCAGCAGCAGGATATGAGCCGCCTCGATGCGGTGAGCTATCTGAGCCATGGCGTCGGCAAGGGCGCCACCGCGCAGGAAGCCCCCAAAGCCGCGCCGGCGGAAGAAGAGAAGAAGGGCGAGGCCAAGAAGAAGGACGGCGCGCTCGACCAGTTCACCGTCAACCTCAACGAGAAGGCGCTGGCCGGTAAGGTCGATCCGCTGATCGGCCGCACGGCCGAAGTGGATCGCACCATCCAGATTCTCTGCCGCCGCTCGAAGAACAACCCGCTTTATGTGGGCGATCCCGGCGTCGGCAAGACCGCCATCGCCGAGGGGCTGGCGCGCAAGATTGTGCAGGGCGAAGTGCCCGATGTGCTGAAAGGCGCCGTCATCTACTCGCTCGATATGGGCGCGCTGCTCGCCGGCACCCGCTATCGCGGTGATTTCGAGGAGCGGCTGAAGGCGGTCGTCAGCGAGCTTGAGAAAATGCCCGAAGCGATCCTGTTCATCGATGAGATTCATACGGTGATCGGCGCCGGGGCGACCTCCGGCGGCGCAATGGATGCATCCAATCTGCTGAAACCGGCCCTCTCGGGCGGCGTGATCCGCTGCATCGGCTCGACCACCTATAAGGAGTTCCGCAACCATTTCGAGAAGGACCGCGCCCTGCTGCGCCGGTTCCAGAAGATCGACGTGAACGAGCCCACGGTTGAGGATAGCATCAAGATCCTCATGGGCCTGCGCTCGGCGTTCGAGGATCACCACTCGGTCAAATATACGCCGGATGCGATCAAGGCGGCCGTCGAGCTGTCGGCGCGCTACATCAATGATCGCAAGCTGCCGGACAAGGCGATCGACGTGGTCGATGAAGTCGGCGCGATGCAGATGCTGGTCGCCCCCTCGCGACGCAAGAAGATGATCACGCCCAGAGAAATCGAGGCGGTGATCGCCACCATGGCGCGCATCCCGCCCAAGACCGTCTCGTCCGATGACAAGAGCGTGCTGGAAACCCTCCAGACCGATCTCAAGCGCGTCGTGTTCGGGCAGGACAAGGCGATCGAGGTGCTGTCCTCGGCGATCAAGCTCAGCCGCGCGGGCCTGCGCGATCCGGACAAGCCGATCGGCAATTATCTGTTCAGCGGCCCCACCGGCGTCGGCAAGACGGAGGTTGCGCGGCAACTCGCCAGCCTGCTCGGCATCCCGCTCCAGCGGTTCGACATGTCGGAATATATGGAGCGCCATTCGGTCAGCCGCCTGATCGGCGCCCCGCCGGGCTATGTCGGCTATGATCAGGGCGGCCTGCTCACCGACGCCATCGACCAGAACCCGCATTGCGTGCTCTTGCTGGACGAGATCGAGAAGGCCCATCCCGACCTGTTCAACATCTTGTTGCAGGTGATGGATAATGGCCGCCTCACCGATCATCACGGCAAGACGGTCGATTTCCGCAACGTCATATTGGTGATGACGACCAATGCCGGCGCGTCGGATATGGCGAAGGAAGGCATCGGCTTTGGCGATATCAGCAAGGAGGATGCGAGCGACGAGGCGGTGAAGCGCATGTTCACGCCGGAGTTCCGCAACCGGCTCGATGCGATCGTGCCGTTCAGCTATCTGCCGACCGAGGTGGTCGCGCGGGTGGTCGACAAGTTCATCATCCAGCTTGAGCTGCAACTGGCCGATCGCGACGTGCATATCACGCTCGATGACGCCGCCCGTGCGTGGCTCACCGCGCGCGGCTATGACAAGCTCTATGGCGCCCGCCCGATGGGCCGGCTCATTCAGGAGAAGATCAAGCAGCCGCTGGCCGAAGAATTGCTGTTCGGCAAGCTGGTCAATGGCGGTGAAGTGCATGTCCACCTCAAGGAGGAGGCGCTCACCTTCGAGATCACGCCCGCGCCGCCCAAACGCGGCAAGGGTGGCTCTGCGGGCAAGGCCGGCGGCAAAAAGCCGAAGGTCACCGCGCCAAAAAGCTGATCGCGGCGCGCGGCCGGACCATGCGAGACGCGCGCCCCCTTCCCCATCGCAGCAGCGGCGGCCCCGATAAACCGGCCGGGGCCGCTGACTGCGCTCCTGACGTCCGCGCCACCAGACCGACCGGGGTGATGGGCGAGGCAGCGCCGTCTCCGGCGCCATCCACCATTATCCTGCTCCATGGTTTTGCCGGGCTCGCCATCATGAACCGGCCGCTCGCACATCGCCTGCGCCGCCTTGGCTATCGGCCGGTCGAAATCGGCTATGATAGCTGGGGCCAGTCGCTCGATCGGATTTGCGCATGTCTGGAGCCGCAGCTATCCCGACTGAATGGCGAGGAGACGGTGCATATCGTCGCCCACTCCATGGGCGGACTGGTGGCGCGCGCGCTCATCCATCGCCGCCGCCCCGCCCGGCTGGGCAAGGTCATCATGCTCGGCACCCCCAATGGCGGCAGCGAAGTCGCCGATTTTCTCGATCGCACGCCATGGCTGCGCCCCGTTCTCGGCCGCGCTGCGCCGGCGCTGATCACGCATCGACCCGCTGCGGTGGATGATCTGTTCGGCCCCGTCGATTATGAGCTGGGCATTATCGCCGGCGATCGCCCGCTCATGCCAGGCGCCGCCAGCCGGCTGCTGCCGGCCCCGAGCGACGGCAAGGTCAGCGTCGCCTCGACACGGCTGGCTGGCGCGGCGGACCATATCATCCTGCCATTATCGCATAGCATGCTGCCTTATCATGAACTGGCCCATCGTCAGATCAGCCACTTTCTCGAACATGGATTGTTTGCGCATGACGAGCAGACAGCAGATGCCGACAAGCCGTATCCTGAGAGGAATATTCCCCGATCAGGCGGGTTCATCTGACGATTATGTGAGAGGAAAAAGGACGATCCGGAGCGTCCCGATACGCCGGCGCGGCGAAAGCAGCCAAGCGGGTGTGGGCAATTTGCCGATACGCCAATCGCCATCCGATGCGGCGCGCGCACGCAGCATCGGGCCGCTCAACATTCAGCTTTGGCGGCCTGCAATGTTGGCTTGGCTTCCGTTGCTCATGTGCCATTAGCACGCTGCGCCCCCGAACTGCGCAAATGGCCGTTCCGGCTCACCATCTTTGAATAATGGACGGCGCTAGAGCGCGATCATGTTAGATTGAAGCATAGCCACTGTTCCTGAGGTAGTTTGCACACTCGTCGGGTGAGAAGGCATCGAGCAGGGCAAACTGGGAATGCTGCCAATCGCATCGCGTTCATTGGTTGCGCTCCGGCGTTCCTTGTTCTGCGCCGAAAGCCAAAAGAAAAAGGCCCGGAGATCAACTCTCCGGGCCAGCTTCATCCATTCTCGGTGGACAGGCTTATTCGCGGCTGCCCATGAAGCGCAGCAGGAACATGAACATGTTCACAAAGTCGAGGTAGAGCGACAGCGCGCCCATGATCACAGCCTTGCCCATCATCTGCGTGCCGGCAACGGCGCTATACATGCTCTTCAGCCGCTGCGTGTCATAAGCGGTGAGGCCTGCAAAGATCAGCACGCCCAAAATGCTGATCGCCAGTTCCAGCGCGCTGGATTGCAGGAACAGATTGATGAGAGACGCGATCAATATGCCTACCACGCCCATGATCAGGAACGTGCCAAAGCCCGAAAGATCGCGCTTGGTCGTGTAGCCGTAGAGGCTGAGACCGGCAAAGGCTGCGGTCGTCGCGAAAAAGGTCTGCGCGATCGACTCCCCGGTATAAACGCGGAAGATCGACGCCATGGACAGGCCCATTACCACCGCGAATGCCCAATAAAGGATTTGCGCTGTGCTCGTCTGCAACCGGTTGATGCCGAAGCTGAGCACCATCACAAAGGCCAGCGGTGCAAACATGATCACATATTTCAGCGGACCGGGGCCAAACAATATCTGATCAGCCATGCCGCTCTGGGCAAAAAGCAGCGCGACGATACCGGTGACCAGCACGCCGCTTGCCATATAATTGTAAATCGACAGCATATAAGAGCGCAGGCCGGCGTCGAAAGCCACTTCGCCAGCGCCAGTGGAAACGCCGCCCAAACCCGGCGTCGTCGTCCGAGGATCCGGCCAATTTGCCATCTTCATCATCTCCTTCGGGCAGCGCCAGTGCTGCCCTCACCGCCCCAATATCATGTCTCTTGCCGGTAGTTTCAAGCAAAACCGGGCAACAGGGCCAACTCCGGACCAATCCATGCCAAGCGATGTCGGTCAGATCCAGGCCGTAGCCGGAAAGGAGCAATGAAAAAGGGGCCGGATATCCGGCCCCTTCTCATCTGATTCGCTATCTTGCGATAGCTGTTCCGGTTCTTACGAGCCCGAACCCGGACCGTAGGTGATTTCCACGCGACGGTTCTGCAGTTCGCGAACACCGTCGGCCGTGTCGACCCGCGGACGGGACTCACCGAAGGCCTCGGACGAAATCACGCCATCCGGGATACCACGCGAGGTGAGGTAACCACGCACCGACGTATTACGACGTGCCGAGAGGCCGACGTTATACTGCGCCGAGCCGGACTTGTCGGCGTGGCCGGCAAGCATGACCTGGGCGCTGCCGCAGTCTGCATAAGCCGAAACCGCATTGTCGAGGATCGAGGCGGCATCAGGCGTGATGTCCGCGCTATCCCACTCGAAGAACACGATATACGGCCCGGGCGCACACTGTGCCACCGGCGGAGGCGGCGGGGGTG
>Ga0182736_1001517_pt1 | contig 22130 bp, 23 predicted proteins | sample eDN5th30CKraftBY_FD_128882 | JGI IMG/M metagenome (GOLD analysis project Ga0182736, IMG submission 128882) | Enriched backyard soil microbial communities from Emeryville, California, USA - eDNA 5th pass 30_C Kraft BY (version 2) (version 2) | ecosystem: Environmental > Terrestrial > Soil >... | reverse complement strand
TCGCCGCCGATGCTCTTCAGCACGCCGCGGATGATGAGCGTCATCGCGAACGTCAGCGCCACGCCGATCACGCCGATCAGCAGGAGCGACTTGAGCACGATGGCATGGAAGGCGCGATCGATGTCGTCGATCCACGCGCCCGTGTAGACGTGCCAGTCCCATTCCTGCACGTAATCACCGTACGTGACCTTGGGCAGCGGTTCCTGCTCGCCCGGTTTCGGATACGAATACGTCGTGATATGCGAGCCGTCGAGACCGTGCTTGACGATCTCAGCGGTGAAGTGCTTGCCCGTGCTATCGACGAAATCGTTGATCTTGCCCTCGGAGTGCGGACGCGGCGGATCGAGCACCTGCCACATCTTCGAATCGATGATGCCGACATAGCCGCTCGTGCCGTAGCGGATCGCGCGCACGCTCGCGATCGCGCGTTTCTTCGCTTCGTCTTCGGGCAGCGCGCCGCTTTGCGCCTGCTTCACATAGAACCTGACGACGCTCGCCGCCGACTGAACCTGTTCGGCGAGCGCGCCTTCGCGGTTGTTCATCAGCGAATGTTTCGTGGAGATCGCGTTGAGCGCGCACAGAAGAATCAGACTGAGCCATACGAAGCCCACGATGCTCATGAGCTTGGTCTTGAAAGAAAGTTTTTTCACGATCTGGTTGTAATAGCCGATGGACGCGCCGGGGCAGGCGCTCGCTTTGCGGCTTCCGATCGCGGGCGATTTTACGTTTGCGTAAGCGGGTGCGACGCCGCGTCGTTATCGAAAGCTGCGTGCAATTTAACGGCAAGGCGCGTCGAATCTTGAGGCGCGGAACGCGGCGCACAAAGCAAAACGCCCCGCATGACCGAAGTCATGCGGGGCGTCGGTCCATGCTGCTTCAGTGCCCGACCGGCCCTGTCGATTTCAGGTCGCTCGCCATCGCCGTTTGCGGATGCGCGGCCTGCTTGATGAGCAGCGCGACCGCCGAAACGATGCCCGCCACCGCGATCGTCGCGAAGATGCCGCCGAACGTGAAATGCAGACGCGTCAGCTCGGCGACGAGGAACGATCCCGCGATGCCGCCGAAGCGCCCGATGCCGAGCATCCACGCGACGCCCGTTCCGCGCCCTTGCGTCGGATAGAACGCCGCGGCGAGCGCGGGCATCGACGATTGCGCGGTGTTCATCAGCACGCCCGCGACAAACACGACGAGCACGAGCATGCCGACATTGCCCGCCGCCTGGCCGATCAGATACACGCTCACGGCGGTCAGCGCGTAGCACGCCGCGATGATGCGGTTCGCGTTGAACTTGTCCATCAGCACGCCGCACAGCACCGCGCCGACGCCGCCGAGCGGGAACAATGCGGAAATGAGCGTCGCCTTTTGCGGCGGCAGGCCCGACTCCTTCAGCAGAATCGGCATCCAGTTGATCGACGCGTAGAAGATCACGAGGCCCATGAAATACGTGAGCCACAGCATGATCGAGCCGACGAGATACGAGCGCGACAGCACCACGCTGATGCCGCTCTGTCCCGTCGCGGCGGGCGCGGCCTCGGTCATGAAGAACGAGCCGGCGTTCATCGCGTCGGACGAAATGCGGGCGAGCGTCGCGCGAATCTTCTCGACGGGCTTCGACTTCGCCACCATGTAGCGCACCGATTCCGGCAACGTGACGATCAACAGCACCGACAGCACGAGCGGCGCGATGCCGCCGAGCATCAGCACGCTGCGCCAGCCGAACTGCGGAATCATCCACGCGGCGAGAAAGCCGCCGAACGCCGCGCCGAGCGGAAAGCCGCAGAACATCAGATTGATGAGCGTCGCGCGGCGGCTGTCCGGACAGAACTCGCTCATCATCGTGACGGCGTTCGGCATCGCGGCGCCCAGCCCCAGGCCGGTGATGAAGCGCAGCGTCGTCAATTGCGTGAGGTCGGCCGAGAACGCCGACGCGAGACACGCGACGCCGAAGATCAGCACCGACGAAAGCAACATCGCGCGGCGGCCGAGCTTGTCGGACAGCGGCCCGGACAACAGCGCGCCCGCGGCGAGGCCGAACAGCGCGGCGCTCAAGACGGGCGCGAGCGCCGGACGGCTGATATGCCATTCGGCGACGAGCGACGGCGCGATAAAGCCGATCGCGGCGGTATCGAAACCGTCCAGCAGCACGATCACGAAGCACATCACGAAGATGAGCCACTGAAACGGCGAGAACGGATGCTCGTTGATGAACGTCTGTACGTTCACGGCAGGACTTCTACTCACTTCATTCCCTTTTCGGTGATGGGCGCGCGCCTCGCAAGGCCGCGTCCCGGAACTGAAACCGCTTCCCGCCGCCGTTCTTGTTGTTGTCGTGCGAGCAGCGAACCCCGGTCAAACCGCATGGAAATCGGAGAAAAGTTCGTTAGACGAACACCGATTCACATAGCGAACTCGCGAGTGAGGGTACTGAAGAAGTTTGCGCTTCGTCAACGCGGGCTTTCCCGCGTATGACGAAGCGCTGACGTGTGGCTGTCAAAAGGCAGCGAATCTGCGGACAGTCAGGAGACGCGCCGCCCCGCGCGATACGTTTCGCGCGGCACCTGCAGGCCGTCCACCGAGGCGACGCGCACGAAGTCCGCGCGCAGGCCCGTGGCGATCGCGCCGCGGTCCGCGAGACCCGCCGCGTGCGCGGGCGCCCACGAAACGGTCGCGACGGCGCGCGGCAGCGACCAGCCCGCCTTGGCGACGAGATCGAACACCGCGATCAGCAGACTCGACGGCACGTAATCCGACGACAGGATATCGAGCAGCCCTTCGTGCGCCAGTTCGAGCGCCGACACGTTGCCCGAATGCGAGCCGCCGCGCACGACGTTCGGCGCGCCCATGATCGTCGCGATGCCGTGTTCGCGCGCGGCGCGCGCGGCTTCGAGCGTCGTCGGGAATTCGGCGAGCGCGATGCCGTCGCGCGCCGCTTCCTCGACATGCTCGACGAGCGTGTCGTCGTGGCTCGCAAGCGAGATGTTCAGGCTCTTGCAGCGCGCGACGATTTCCGCGCGATGTTTCGCCGCGTAACGCGCCTGATGATCCGCGAGTTCGGCGAGGATTTTCTTCGCGTGCTCGTCGCTCCATTTGCCATGACGTTCCTGATACTTGCGCCACTTCTCGTGATCCTGCCACTGACGCTGGCCGGGCGTGTGATCCATCACGGATGCAAGCCGGAAAAGCGGATCGGACGAAAGCAGGTCGAACACTTCGACGACATCCGTCGTGCCGACTTCGCATCGCAGATGCAGGAAGTGATCGGCGCGCAAGAGATCGCGCGCGACGAACTTGCCGATCGACTTCGCGCATTGCACCTGAAGCTCGCGGCCGCGCACGCCGTCTTCGGGACGCGAACCGACGCCGAGCGCATCGAACACGGTCGTGATGCCCGCCGACGCCACTTGCGCGTCATGCACGATGATCGCCGCTTCGTGATTCCACAGCACGCCGGGGCGCGGCGCGAGATGCTTCTCGATGTTGTCCGTATGCAGCTCGACGAAGCCGGGCAACAGATAATCCCCGTCCCAGTCGTGCGCCTCGCGCGCCGCCGTATTGCCCGGCGCAATGTCGGCGATGCATCCGTCCTCGACGCGCAAGGTGCCCACGAAATCCTCGTCGCGCGTCACGATGCGCGCATTTGTTATCAGCATGTCTGCAACACTCCGGAATCGGTTTGATGAGCGATGGCCGCGCTCGATGCGAGCCGCACGATGCGGGTCGCGACGCGCTCGCGCGTGTCTTCGTCGTGAAAGATGCCGACGATCGCCGCGCCCTGCTCGCGCGCCTCGACGATCAGATTGGCGACCACGTCGCGGTTTTCGGCATCGAGCGACGCAGTGGGTTCATCGAGCAACAGCAGCGGATGCGCCGCGATCAGTCCGCGCGCGATGTTCACGCGCTGCTGCTCGCCGCCCGAGAACGTCGCGGGCGCGAGCGTCCACAAACGGCGCGGCACGTTGAGGCGTTCGAGCAACGCGCTCGCACGCTTACGTGCTTCGTCTTCATCGACGCCGCGCGACACGAGCGGCTCCGCGACGAGATCGAGCGACGACACACGCGGAATCGCGCGCAGGAACTGGCTCACGTAACCCATCGTCGTGTTGCGCAGCCGGATGATCTCGTGCGGCGCGGCGTCGGTCAGCATCGTATGACGCGAGGGCTTGCTGTCGTCGCGAATCGCGATCGTGCCGCGCGTCGCGAGATAGTTGCCGTACATGCAGCGCAGGAACGTGCTCTTGCCCGCGCCCGACGCGCCCGCGAGCACGACGCATTCGCCGCGTTCCACATCGAGCGATACGCCCGACAGCGCGGCGATACGCGCGCCGCCCTGCTGATGCAGTGTGAAAGTCTTTTCGATGCCGATTGCGCGCAGCATCAGCTTGTCGTTGGTGATGAAGGAATCGTGTGTCATCGGTCGAACCTCAAACAGGCAGCACGGACGCGACGAGCGTCTGCGTATAAGGATGTTGCGGATCGTCGAGCACCTGATCCGTCAGCCCGCTTTCGACGACGCGCCCGTCCTTCATCACCATCAGCCGATGCGCGAGCAGACGCGCAACGCCGATATCGTGCGTGACGATCACGGCCGCGAGATGCAGCTTGCTCGTGAGCGTGCGCAGCAAGTCGAGCAGACGCGCCTGCACCGATACGTCGAGGCCGGCGGTGGGTTCGTCCATGAACACGAGGCGCGGTCCCGTCACCAGATTACGCGCGATCTGCAGACGTTGTTGCATGCCGCCCGAAAATGCCGAAGGCAATTCGTCGATGCGCGCGGCATCGAGTTCGACACGGCTCATCCAGTCGGCGGCCGTCTCGCGCAGACGGCCATAGTGACGCGCGCCGATCGCCATCAGCGGCTCGCCGATGTTCGCGCCCGCCGATACGTTGCGACGCAATCCGTCGCGCGCGTTCTGATGCACGAAGCCCCATTCGGTGCGCGACAAAAGACGCTTGCGCGGCTCGGCGAGCGTCAGCAGATCGAGCGCTTCGCCTTCGCGCGTCGTGTAGGTGAGCGCACCGCCGTCGATGTCGCTGCGCAACGCGAGCGCATTCAGCAACGTCGATTTGCCCGATCCCGATTCGCCGACGATGCACAGCACTTCGCCCGGATGAACATCGAGATCGACATCGACGCACCCGCCGCGTCCTTCATAACGCTTCGTGAGGCGCGTCGCTTTCAGGAGTGCGTTCATCGCGTCACCTCTTCGTCGTCGCGACGGCTATGGCAGTAATCGCTGTCGGAGCAGACGAACATGCGCGTGCCCTGATCGTCGACGATCATCTCGTCGAGAAAGCTATCGCGCGAGCCGCACAGCGCGCACGCGTGCTCCCACTTCTGCACGGTGAACGGATGATCCTCGAAATCGAGGCTCTTCACTTTCGTATATGGCGGAATGGCGTAGATCCGCCGCTCGCGGCCCGCGCCGAAAAGCTGCAATGCGGGATTCATGTGCATCTTCGGATTGTCGAACTTCGGGATCGGCGAAGGCGACGTCAGATAGCGGCCGTTCACGAGCACCGGGTAATCGTAGGTCGTCGCGATGCTGCCGTGCTGCACGATATCCTCATAGTATTTGACGTTGATGAGGCCATAGTCCGCGAGCGCGTGCAGCTTCTTGCACTCGGTCACGCGCGGTTCGAGGCGGAACAGCGGCTCGGGCATCGGCACCTGATACACGATGATCTGCTTGTCCGTGAGCGGCGTCTCGGGAATGCGGTGACGCGTCTGCACGATGCTCGCATCGGCGGTGCGCGTGGTGGTCGCGACGCCCGCGGTGCGCGCGAAGAAGCGGCGAATGTTCACCGCGTTCGTCGTTTCGTCGGAGCCTTGATCGATGACCTTCAGCGTATCGCTTGCACCGATGATCGCGGACGTGACCTGCAGGCCGCCCGTGCCCCATCCATACGGCAGCGGCATTTCGCGCGATGCGAACGGCACCTGATAACCCGGCACCGCGACCGCCTTGAGCAACGCGCGGCGAATCATGCGCTTGGTCTGCTCGTCGAGGTACGCGAAGTTATAGCCTTCGGTGAGTGCGTTCATGCCGCATCCTCCTCGTTGTCGTCCGAACCGTGCGCGGCGCGCAAACGGCGCAGCAGTTCGAGCTCGGATTGAAAATCGACGTAGTGCGGCAACTTCAGATGCTGCACGAAACCGGATGCTTCCACGTTATCGCTGTGATACAGCACGAACTCGGGATCCTGCGTCGGTGAACCGACGGATTCGCCGAGTTCTTCGGCACGCAACGCGCGATCCACGAGCGCCATCGCCATCGCCTTGCGCTCGGAGTGGCCAAACGCGAGACCATAGCCTTGCGTGAACGTCGGCGGCACATCGCCGCTGCCCGCGAACTGATTGATCATCTGACATTCGGTGATGTCGATATCGCCGATCTCGACCGCAAAGCCCAGTTCATCGACCATCATTTCCACCGCGACTTCGCCATGACGGATCTCGCCCGCAAACGGATGGCTGTGCGCGTAGCCGCGCTGCGTCGCATAGCCGACCGCGAGCAGAAAGCCTTCGTCGCCGCGTGCGAGGTTCTGCAGGCGCGTCGAGCGATCGGCGGGAAACGACAGCGGTTCGCGCGAAAGATCGCCCGGCTCGGGCGCGTTCTCGTGCGCGCGTTCCTGCTCGATCAGGCCTTCCTTGTCCAGCATCGACAACACGCGCGGCATCGCGCTCGCGTCCGTCTCTTTCGCCGAGATAGTTGCATTCGCAACTTGTTGGCCTTCGGCGAGCAAAGTGAAATCGAGCAGGCGTTGCGTGTAGTCGTACGTGCCGCCCAGCATCTGTCCGCCGGGAATGTCCTTGAAGGCCGCCGAGATGCGGCGCTCGACACACATCGCTTCAGTATCGATCGGCAGCGTGTAGCCGAAACGCGGCAATGTCGTGCGATACGCACGCAGCAAAAAGATCGCTTCGACGAGATCGCCGGCTGCCTGCTTGATCGCGAGCGCGGCCAGGTCTTCATCGTAGACGGAGCCTTCCGTCATCACGCGCGCGACGGCAAGACGCATCTGCTCGCGAATCTGCGCGACGGACAACTCGGGGACGGAAACATCGCCGCGACGCTTCTTCGCGAGCACGTCCCACGAACGTTCGATGGCGCGTTCGCCACCTTTGACCGCGACGTACATCAGTTCACCTCCACTTGCGTCGTGCGCGGCAGGCCGACGAGCGCGCCGCCCGCGACGAAGTAGCAATCGATGCCGCAAGGAAAGAGCGCCGTGAGCGCCGCGCGCTGACGCCAGAACTTCCGTGACAGGCCCGCAATGGCGACGCTGCGCGATTGCGCGATGCCTGGACCGCTCCACACGAGCGGCTCACCTTCGGTCAGCGACGGCACATGGATAAAGAGCGTCGCGGCATGCTCGGGAGATTCGGGTTCGCCGTGCGAGAAAGCATCGAGCGAAGGCATGTCGCGCGCATCGTCGATATAGACGAATGCGGCCTCGCGGCGATCGCGCGTCAAGCGCGCGCTCGCGTGAAAGCGCAGCGCATCGCCAAGCACGTTGTCTTCGCGCTCGATGAAAACCGGCGTCGAATAATCCGTCAGCGCGAGCAGCGACGCGAACGCCGCGAGCGGCACGCGCCCGGCGAGGCCATCGCGCATCGCATGGTTGTCCGGCAGCGCGGCATCGATCGCAACGATGCTGCCGGGCCGCGACAGCGCATCGAGCAATGCGCGGAACACGCGTTGCGCGTCGTGCACCGTGTCGTTGAAGCCAGGCACGAGCGTGGTCATGTCGATTCGCATCATTCGCCTCTCACCATCGTGAAGAATTCGACCTTCGTCGCGGCCGCTTCGGCTTCTTTGCGGCGTCGTTCATCTGCGATGCGCGCAGCCAGCGGCTCGATGAGTTGCGTCTGCAACTTGTCGGCGAAGCGCGGCATCTGCAGGAGCGCGTCCGCGAGCGCGGCGAGCGTCGCGCGTTCCTTGTCGCGCCCCATGTGCACGGCGACACCGACCGGCGCGCTGCCGTCATCGGCGATGAGACGAAGCGTGGCGCGCGTGACGGTCGTTTCGCCGAGGTTAAACGCATCGCCCGTGCCGCCGATGCGCCCGCGCACCATCGCAAGCCCGATATCCGGCGCGCGCAGCCACTCGTAGTCGGGCACCCGCGCGCCTTCGAGCGCCGCTTCGAGCGCATGTTGCAGCGCCTCGCGCGGCGTGCGGGCAAGCACCGCCATCCATTCGCGGCGGCCTCGCGTTGCGCGCGGCTCCATTGAAGTACTCATCGCATTCCCTTTGTCTGGAAGGATCGGATCATCGTCATGCTACTCGTTGTCTAGTCTAGTCGTCTAGACGTTTGGTCGTGTAGTGAGGCTTTCACATTTCCATCACGAGTTGCGCACTACAATCCGGGAGAACGATATTCAAACCGACAGGAATGACAGCGCAATGACATCCAACGAAAATGCGGCGCCTGGCGTTGCCGTGGAGCGCGGCGCGGGGGTCGCGGTCTGGCGGCAGATCGAGCAGATACTCGCCGCCGAGATTGCCGCGAAGAGCTTCGGCGACGAAGGACGCCTGCCGAGCGAGGCGGAACTCGCCAAGCGTTTCGACGTGAACCGTCATACGGTTCGCCGCGCGATGCTGCGGCTTGCCGCAACGGGTCTCGTGAGCGTCGAGCAGGGGCGCGGCACGTTCGTGCAGCCGGGCGCGATCGATTATCAGATCGGCCGGCGCACGCGCTTCACCGAGAATCTGCGCCGCCAGAAGCACACGTCGGCTGGCGTCGTGCTGAGTTCGGAGCGCGTGAAGGCCGATCCGACCGTATCGAAGGCGCTCGGCGTGCGCGCCGGCACGCTCGTCTATCAGATCGAAACGCGCCACGACTCCGACGGCATTCCGATGACGTATGCGCGCAACTGGTACCCGGCCGCGCGCTTCAACGATCTGCCCGCGGTCATCGAAGCGGCGGGCGGTGTCAGTGCCGCGCTGGAGACGTTCGGCGTAAAGGATTACATGCGCAAATGGAGCCGCATCGGCAGCGTGCTGCCTTCGTCGGACGTGGCGCGGCGCTTGCAGATCAATCGTCAGCAGCCGGTGTTGTGGGTCGAAAACGTCGATGTCGACGAGGACGGCGTGCCGATCAAATACGGCATCACGCATTTCGCGGCGGATCGCGTGCAATTGATGGTCGAGCACGATCGATGAGCGCCGCCGTTCATCCGCGCGTGGCGCTCTATTACGCGCCGCCTGCCGCTTCCGCATGGTGGCGCGAAGGTTGCGAATGGCTCGGCCGCGATCCCGAGAGCGGCCGCGAAACCGCGACGCCCGCGCATGCCGTGACGCACGCCCCGCGCCGTTACGGCTGGCACGCGACGCTCGTCGCGCCGTTTCATATGGCCCCGGGTGTCGAGCTCGCGGACGTGCTGGCATGTGCGCGTGCGTGGGCCAGTTCGACGCCGCGCTTCGGGATGCCGGTATGCCCCACGGAAATGGGCCGTTTCGTCGCGCTACGGCCCGCCGCGCCCGCCGACGACGCAACCCTTCGAGCATTGGCCGCGAGCGCACTGAAGGCGCTCTCCGCGTTGCGTACGATGCCATCGCGGGAAAGCATCGAGCGGCGCATCGTCGATGGCATGAGCGCACGGCAGATCGAATTGCTGCGCGAATGGGGTTATCCGTATGTCCTCGACGAATATCGCTTCCATATGACCCTTTCCGATTCCCTCGACGATGCGAACGCGCGCGCGTCGATCATGTCGGAATGGAAGGCGCGCATCGATACGCTCGGCCCGCTGCCGGTGCACGGCGCGGCGCTTTTCATCGAGCCGCGGCCGGACGCGCCGTTCACGCTGTGGCAGCGCCTGCCGTTCAACAACGCACGGGATGTGGCATGACCGAAGTGGATAGCACGAAACTGATCTACGTGATGGGACCGTCAGGCGCGGGCAAGGACTCGCTGCTCGGCTTCGCGCGCGAACGCATCGGCGCACAGGTGCTGTTCGCGCATCGCTACATCACGCGCGCGGTCGCGGACGGCGAGAACCATATCGCCCTTTCGCATGACGAATTCGCTTCGAGACTGTCATACGGCCTCTTCGCGATGCATTGGGAAAGCCTCGGGCTGCGGTATGGCATCGGCATCGAGCTGGATGCGTGGCTCGCGCGCGGCAGGCCAGTCGTCGTGAACGGCTCGCGCCAGCATGCGGAACTCGCGCTCGAACGTTATCCGCATGCGCGCTTCGTGCATATCGATGCAGCGCCGTCCGTGCTTGCCGCGCGCCTCGCGCGTCGTGGACGCGAAGACGCCCGGCAGATCGAAGCGCGTCTCGCGCGCCGTCCGGCCTTCGAACTGCCGTCGCACGCGCACGTCGTGAAGATCGACAACTCGGGCATGCTCGCAGACGCCGGCATGCAATTGCTCGCGCTGCTCGCGCGTACGAACCACGCCTGAAAACGACGCGAGCGCCTGATGAGGCGCTCGGCATCGATAGTTGCAAGCGCAATCAAATCACGCGTTCGCGCACCCACCCCGAAGCGAGATCGATCATCGACACGATCGCGATGACGATCAGCATCACCGCCGACGTCTGCGCATAGTTGAACGAGCGGATCGCTCCATACAGCACGACGCCGATACCGCCCGCGCCGACCATGCCGACGACCATCGCGGAGCGCACGTTCGACTCGAAGCGATACAGCGCGAACGAAATCCACAGCGGCAACACTTGCGGCAGCACGCCGTAGACGATTTCATCGAGACTGCTCGCGCCGGTCGCGCGCACGCCTTCGGCGGGCCGCGCATCGACGGCTTCGACCGCTTCGGCGAAGAGCTTCGCGAGCACGCCTGTTGTATGAACCCACAACGCGAGCACGCCGGCGAAAGGCCCGAGTCCGACCGCGACGATGAACAACATCGCGAAGACCATTTCGTTGATCGCGCGGCACGCGTCCATCAGGCGGCGCACGGGTTGCGAGATCCATACGGACGCGATGTTCTGCGCCGATAGCAGCCCGCATGGCACGGCGCAGACGAGCGCGAGCGCCGTGCCCCACACGGCGACCGCGAGCGTCACGATCATTTCATGCACGTACGTGCGCCATTCCGTGAAGTCGGGCGGAAAGAAGTCGCGCGCGAACTGGCTCATGTTGCCCGATGCGCCGAGCAGATCGAACGGGCGCATGTCCGCGCTCTGCCACGACAGGCCCAGCACGGCGATCAGGACGATCCAGCCGAACATCGATGTCCAGCTGCGCTTCGGTGCACTCGTCCGCACGGGCCGCACGATGCCGGCCTCGAACGTCGTTACGTCGAGCGGCTTCATTTACTTCGCCGCCGTCGTGTCGAGCGCGGCGATCTTCTGATCGAGCGCGGCAATCTGCGCCTTCTTGTCGGCGTCGTCGAGATGCGCGTCGTTCTGCACCTGCTGCTTCTTCTGGAAGAGCGCCATCTGACGAATCGGCACGAGTTGCGCGTTCGACGAATCGGCGAAGCCCGAATAGCCCGAGATCGCAGTCATCACCGCTTGTTCGCGCGGGTCCTTTTCCGCGTAGTGATCGAAGAAGTTGCGCAGCTTGTCCTTCGTCGCTTGCGGCAGATCGCGACGCCATACGAGCGGGTCCGACGGAATGAGCGGCGACTTCCACAACACGCGCACCTTCGGATACAGCTCGGGATGTTGCGTCTTGATGGTGTCGAGCATGTCGGTGTTGTTGGTCGCGACATCGATCTTGTCGTTGACGACCGCGAGCATGTTCGCCTCATGGCTCGACGGCAGCACGCTCTTGAACGACGACTTCGCGTTGATGCCGTTCTTCGCGAAGAGGTAATACGACGGCACGAGCGTGCCCGACGTCGAGTTCGGATCGCCGAAACCGAGATTGATTTCCTTCGTGTTCTTCAGCACCTGATCGAGCGATTTCCACTTGCTGTTCGCGTTCGTGATGAGCAGCGAGTAATAGCCCGCTTCGCCGTTCTTGTACTTCACCTTCGCGAAGACTTCGCCGTTCGAGCGATCGACCGCTTCGATCGCCGATGCATTGCCGAAGAAGCCGATCTGCACCTTGTTGAAGCGCATCGCTTCGATGATGCCCGCGTAGTCGGTCGCGAAGTAGGCCTTCACGTCGAGACCCGTCTGCTTGTTCAGATCGTCGATGAGCGGTTGCCAGCGTTGCTTGAGCGCGGCCGACGAATCCGTCGAGATGATGCCGAAGTTGATCGTCTCGGCAAGAACGGATTGCGTCAGCAGGCAAGACGCGAGCGCGGCGCCGGCCAGAAATTTTTTCATGATGCGATCCAGGAGTTGACGTTGAGTTGAAGTTCCGCGGCGTGCGTCCGCGCTACGTGATGCGCAAGCAGTTCGCTGGCGGACGATCCGTAGAGCTTGTGCAGCACCTCGGGCGTGAGACGCTCGCTCGCGCCATCGAAGACGACGCGGCCATCGCGCAACGCGATCGTGCGCGGGCAGTACTTCATCGCGACATCGATCTGATGCAGCGACACGACGACCGTCAGCTTGCGCTCGCGATTGAGCGTCTGCATGAGTTCCATGACGCGTCGCGCCGATTCGGGATCGAGCGATGCGATCGGTTCATCCGCGAGCACGATGCGCGCACGCTGCACGAGCGCGCGTGCCAGTGCCGCGCGCTGCTGCTGACCTCCCGACAGATTGCTCGCGCGTTCGAACGCGTGTTCGCCGATGCCCATCGCGATGAGCGAATCCATCGCGAGCGAGCGTTCGTCGCGCGGAAAGCGCCCGGACATACGACGCCACAACGACACGCGCGACAACGCGCCGATCAGCACGTTCGTCAGCACTGAAAGACGTCCGACGAGATTGAACTGCTGAAACACGAAGGCGACGTCGCGGCGTATCGAGCGCACTTCACGCACGATCCTGCCGTTCTGCTGGATCGGGCGGCCGAGCAACGTGACGTGCGACGGCGCGGGGTCGGATGCCGTGAAGCCTGCGATGTGCCGCAGAAGCGTCGACTTGCCCGATCCGGAAGCGCCGATGAGCGCGACCATCTCGCCCTCTTCCACGCGCAGATCGACGGAGTCGAGCGCCTTGCGGCCATTCCGGAACGTCTTGGTGCGTCCATAGCTTCCCTCGATGGGCGCGCTCACATGGCGCGCTGAAACGTTCGGGAGATTCTAGGAAGCGAACATGACGAGATAGTGACGCGCATGAGACGTCTAGATGAATACATCACTTCGATGCGTCGCGAGTTGAGACGATCGAGCAGAAAAGCGATACGAACGAGCATTCACGATTTGCGCGCCGCGCTTCATGATGATCCGCAACTGCATCAATCACTCGGGACTTCATCATGAACACGATCCATACGGATGTCGCCATCATCGGCGCGGGCAGCGCGGGACTTTCGGCGTATCGCGCGGCGAAGGCTGCGGGCGCTTCGGCGATTCTCATCGAAGGCGGCGCGCACGGCACGACGTGTGCGCGCGTCGGCTGTATGCCGTCGAAGCTTCTCATCGCAGCGGCCGATGCCGCGCATCACGCGGCGCACGCGGCGGCGTTCGGCGTGCATATCGATGGCGCGCTGCGCATCGACGGGCGCGAAGTGATGGCGCGCGTGAAGCGCGAGCGCGATCGTTTCGTCAGCTTCGTCGTCGCGGGCGTCGATGCGATGCCCGATGCGGACAAGCTCACCGGCTACGCGCGCTTCATCGACGATAACCTGCTGCAAGTGGGCGACGATACGAAGGTGCAGGCGAAGAGCATCGTCATCGCGACGGGGTCGAGTCCCGTTATGCCGTCGATGTATCGCGCGCTCGGCGATCGCGCCATCATCAACGACGATGTGTTCGCGTGGGACGATTTGCCGAAGCGCGTTGCGGTGATCGGCGCGGGCGTCATCGGCCTCGAACTCGGTCAGGCGCTGGCGCGGCTCGGCGTGCGTGTGTCGCTGCTGGGCGCGCGCGGGCGCGTCGGGCCTTTCACCGATCCCGATGTGCGAGCGTATGCCGGGCGTGTGTTCAGCGAAGCGTTTCGTTTCGAGCCGTTTGCGCAAGTGCAGGCCGCCGTGCGCGAAGGAGATGAAGTGCGTTTGCGCTATGTGTCAGATGCGGGCGAGTCGATCGAGGAAACCTTTGATTACGTGCTCGTCGCTGCCGGGCGCAAGCCGAATGTCGGCGGGCTGGCTTTGAGCAATACATCGCTTGCACTCGATGACGTTGGCTTGCCGGTCTACGATCCGCTCACGCTGCAGGCGGGCGCTCATCCGGTCTTCATCGCCGGCGATGCGAACGGCGTGCTGCCCTTGCTTCACGAAGCCGCCGACGAAGGCCGCGCGGCGGGCACGAATGCCGCGCGTTATCCGCATGTCGAAGCGGTCGAGCGTCGCGCGCCGATTGCAATTGCGTTCACCGATCCGGGCATTGCGATGGTCGGCTCGCGTCATGTCGACCTTAAGCCCGAGTCGTTCGTGACGGGCGAAGTGAGTTTCGAGGATCAAGGCCGCAGCCGCGTGATGCTCAGAAATCGCGGGTTGATGCATGTGTATGTCGATCGCGCGAGCCGCCGCTTCGTCGGGGCGGAATGGATTGGGCCGGATGCGGAACACATCGCGCATTTGCTGGCGTGGGCGTTGCAGATGAAGCTCACGGTCGATGAGATGCTGCGGATGCCGTTTTATCACCCGGTGGTCGAGGAAGGGTTGAGGACGGCGTTGAGGGATGCGGTTGTCAGGCTCGGGTGAGCGGGTCGCGGCGAGGCACTCCGTGCGTATCGATTGCGCCCCGCCGCACTTCAAAGCGAGACGAACGTTGTTGTGCGCATCCGGGAAATCCCCGCCACATCATGTCTGGATTTCCTCGAGGGCGAAGCACGGATACTTATAAGTCGAGTTTGCCGTGCACCAGAATCGGACGTGTCTCGAACGGGCGCCAGGCTGGATCTTTGGCCTTCCACGCTTCATGCGGTGACGGCTGACGCGATCGTCGGTACAGTCGCCTGGCGCGCACGTAAAATGGCGTCATGTCGAACACGTCCCGCCAACCTCTCCGGCAAGAACCCGAGTTGCCGCTTCACACGCCCAGCACCGCATCGCTCGCGCTGGCCGCCGCCATCGCGATGATCGCGTGGCTCGCGTTCGCGGCGCAGACGGACATCACCATCGCGCGTCTCGTCCATCGCGGCTTCACCGTCTTCGACGGCCTCGCGCGCATGAGCAGCTACCTGACGAACCTGACCGTGCTGCTGACCGCGTTCTGCTTCACCTGCGTTGCAACACGCGCGCGATTCCCCCTGGCGCGCTTCTTCCGCAAACCGACCGTCGTCACGGCGGTCGTCGTATATATCGTGTTCGTCGGCATCGCTTATAACGCGTTGTTGCGCTATCTATGGACACCATCGGGCTATCGCGCGCTCGTCAACGAATCGCTGCATACCATCGTGCCCGCGCTCGCGGCCTTGTACTGGTATCTCTTCGTGCCGCGCTTTCACCTTTCATTGAAACGATGCGCGCTCTGGCTCGTCTATCCGCTGTCTTATCTTTGCATCACGCTGTGGCGCGGACGTCTCTCCGACTTTTATCCCTATCCGTTCATCAACGTCGCCGAGCTCGGCTATGAACGTGTCTTCATCAATGCCGCAATGCTGGTCGGTGCCTTCCTCGCGCTGATGAGCGTGTTTCTCGTCATCAATCATCGACGCGAGGACTTGAGCGTCGCAGACCCCGAAGTCGAAGCGGACGATTCGACTTCCGGCCACATCGATTAGCTCGCGGCGCGCTTGCGGTTCACGACGATATCCGCAATGAACGCAACGGCCAGCGCACACGCTCCGCACGCAAAAATCAGCGCGTAATCGTTATGCGTATGCGAGAACAGAAACGAGTAGCCATATCCGGCAAGCGCCTGACACAACGCGAACGCCGACGTCGCCCTGCTCCATGCCGCACGCTGCTCGGTATGATCGTGCGGCAGCAGTTCATGCACGCGCCCGAGCGCGAGGGGCACGATGCCGGTCGTCGAGATGCCGAGCGCCACCGTCGCGACACCGATCACATACGGATTCGCCGATAAAGCCAGCAACGCCACCGCACACGCCTGCACCAGCAGCGCAAAACGGTAAGCCATGCCGAAGCCGATGCGATCGCCCGCGTTGCCGCAGACGAGCGGCCCGAAGATCGCCGCGACGCCATACAGCACCCAATAGCTCGCGCCGACTTCGGCGCCTCGGCCATAGCCGCGCGCGATGCAATCGACGAGCAGGATCATCACGGGCACGAGGCCGAGCGCGTTCGCCGCATATTGCCCATACAGCAGGCGCAAACGCGTATTGCCGTGCGTGTTCGAATGCGTTGCCGCATCTTGCTTTGCGACGGCAGGAGGGTTCGACGCGGGCCATCCGAACCACGCAATTGCCGTCAATATCAGCGAAAACACGCCGAGCCCCATCCACGTATCGTGCAATCCGTGATGAAGGAGCTTCGGAATCAGCGTCCCCGATGCAGCGATGCCGAAGCCCAGTCCGACGAAGATCATCCCGCTCGCGAAGCCGCGACGCGCGGGCGGAACATGCGGCAGGATCGTCGTCGCGACGAGCACCATGATCGCGCCGCCCGACAAGCCCGAAAGGAACCGCCACGCGAAGAACCAGGCAATCGACAGCGGAAACGCGCAGGCGAAGAAGGCCACCGTCGCGATCGCCATGAGCAGCCGCAGCGCGTGACGATTCGTGAGCGCATGGGCGATCGCGCGGCCGAAGAGCGCGCCCGCGAAATAGCCCGCGAAGTTAGCGGCGCCGAGCGTCACCGCTTGGGAAGACGTGAACCAGTGCGCCTCGATCAGCGGCGGAATCAGCGGCGTGTAGGCGAAGCGCGCAAGGCCGATGGCGACGAGACTCGCGCAAAAGCCCGCGAGCATCGCGAAGAAAGTGCGGGCATCGAGCGCTGTGGGCTGATCGGCGCTGACGGCCGATACCGTTTGTTCCGACATGATGACGACTCCCCCGGCCGCAGCGCTTGCACGCGGACGGACAACGTGACGTGAATGGATACGAAGGCCTTAACGCTTGCCGACGCTGAGCCCGAGCGGCGGCAGCTTCAGCATCGCCAGCGTCGGCGCGACGGCGCCGATCAACAACGCGGGCTTCGGATCGACGCGCGCGAGCACGCGCACGCCGAGCAGCACCGCGAGCAGATTCGTGGCGGCGGCATCGGCCGGCATCACGCGCTCGATTTCGCCGCTCTTGAATCCGGCCTTCAGGCAGCGCTCGAAGAACGCGCGCATCAGCGACATCTCCTCCGCGATGAGCTCGCGAAACGCTTCGTCTTCCGGCGATGCGCCGAGCGCCGCATTGACGAGCATGCAGCCGCGCCGATGCTCGTCCGACACCGAACGCTCGACGACCTCGCGAAAGAACGCGCTGATCGCGCGATCGGGCGTCATCGTGGATTGGAGCCTGTTGATGCGCTCGCGCAAGGTGTGTTCGAGATAGTGATCGAGCGCGCGCAGAAAGAGCGCGCGCTTGTCGCCGAAAGCGTTATAGAGGCTCGGCTGTGTAAGGCCCGTGTACTGCACGAGGTCGCGTGTGGACGTGCCGTCGTAGCCGTGCGTCCAGAACGCTTCGGCAACGGCATGCAGCACGCTGTCCTCGTCGAAATTGCGCGGTCGCGCCATGATCCCGCTCCGTCGAATTGAAGGACGGACGTTTTATATCGTCCGATAGAAAACGTATTGTATCGATGGATATAAAACCGTGCAGCATCCCCATTCGGCGACGCGGGTCTTGCGTTCGGGGAAATAAGCTGAGGAAAGAGACGCGCTTCGGAGACGCGGTTGCATCTCCGAAGGCATGAAGGTCGGTCAGGCTTCTTTCGAATCGAACATCAGCAGATCGACGCCGGCTTGCGCGAAATTCGCGAGATCGCCGGCGGTCTTCTGGCCTTCGGGCGAGTCGAACGCGGCTTGGATCGCTTCCAGCGAATCGAACTGAAGCAGCGCGACGAGGTGATATGGCGATTCTCCCGATGCCGCCACGACTGGTCCCGCGCTGATCTCATAGCGCCGCAGCCCCGGCAGCGTCTTTGCCAGCGGCGCGTGAGTCGACGCATAGTAGTCGTCGAATGCCTGCGGGTCGGACGGATTTTTATATAGTGCTACGAGCTGGGCCATCGTTGTGTCTCCTGGTAGTTGTACGGCGTTGGAAGGAAGGTTGCGTCAACGCGCTACTGCTTTTCCAGTTGCAGATAGATGCGCTGCACGTTCTGCGGCTGCGCGATCGCATAGAGCTTGTCGTTCCTGAACGCGGGCACCTGTACGGTGTGCATCGCTTCGGTCAGTCCGACGCCGCTCGTGTAGGCTTGCTTCACCGCGGCTTCGAGCTCGCGCAGATACGTGCCGGTCCGCATGATGTCGTCGCCGCGCAAGGGCTTGCCGAAGCCGGGTACAACCGTCTTCAGGTCGAGCCCGCGCAGGTTCTCGAGCGCGGCGAGCCAGCCGGAAATCTGCTCGTTGCGCAGCTCGGGTATGCGTCCATTCGATACGAGCCCGCCCGCGAACAGCACGCCGGTTTGCGTGTCGAGCACGGCGAGATCGCCGGGCGTGCTGGCAGGACCGAAGTGCAGCAGTTGCAGCTTGCGTCCGCCGCTTTCGATCTCCGTCGTGCCGTTTACCGTCTGATCGGGAACGGTCACGCGCGAGCCGGCCATTTCATCTTCGCCGAGCGTCTTGCGCAGATTGGCGAGACAAATCGAACAGCGTTCGCGAATCAATTGCGCGGCGCGCGCGTGCGCGAGGATCGGCACGCCCTCGTCGCGAAACGCGGCCGCGCCGAACACGAACTCGGGCGCCTGATGCGTGATGATGACGAGCTTCACCGGCAACGGCGTGACCTTGCGGATCGCTTCGATCATCGCGCGGCCATAGCGATAAGACGAACCTGTGTCGATGACTGTCACGCCGTCCTGTCCGACGATGAAGCCGTTGTTCGCGACGATGCCGTGATTCGCGGGCGCGACGGCATCGTTGTCGCCGATGAACGCGTACACGCCCGGCGCAATGGCGACAGGTGCGGGCATGCCGCTCATCGCCGCATGCGTGAGCGTGCTGACAGCGAAGAGCAGCGTGAAGAACAGCGCTCGCAAGCGGCGCACCGTCATTTCATCGCCGATGTTTGCGCGCTGCCCGGTTGCGCCTTGACCGCCACGGCGCCGTCCCAATGCTTGTTCTTCGTATCCTCGATAAACGCCTTCAGTTCGCCGCTTCCGCTCGGCACGAAATAGAAGCGGAAATTCGGGTTCTCGCTAATCGAGAAGTTGACGTTCGCGGTCATCACCGGCTTATTCGCATAGGTGACCGACACTTTGCGAATGAAATAGGCCGACGCGTAGTTGCGCGTGACCTGGTTCATCGCCATGCCGGTTCGATTCGGATGACGCACCATCAGTTGCGCGAGTTCGGGCTTGCCCGCCACGGCCTGACCTTCGGCCTGAAGACGGACCTGTCCCGCTGTCCGCTCGGCCGCGTCTTCGTCCTTGTCGGCGGGTGCGGAACATCCGCCCGACGCCTTCACGAAACGAACGGCGCTATAGAGCTTGCCGTCGTTCGTCTCAGCAATCGCGCGCATGAACGTGTAGTCCTCCACGCGCACGCGCGTTTCGATCGTCGCGAGTCCCGATTCCGGCGTGAACTCGAACGATCCTGCATACGGCTCGGGATTTTCGTCGATGAAGAGATAGAGCTTCTTGATGTAACGCGCGGGCGATTGCGGAAACTGCGCGTTGATCGCGATCGGCACGACGGCGGCATCGGCTGCGCGCGCGGGGGCGTCGAGCTTGATGACCGCATCGCCGTGCGTGTCGATCGTGCGGCCCTTGAACGTCCCTTCCCTGAAGTCGATCCAGCGCGCCACCTTGTCGGGATCGTCGTCGGGCTGCGCCGCCTGCGCGGCATACGGCGAGAGCGCCGCGGCGGCGAGGCTCGCGACCGTCATCGCGCGAACGCCGGACCATGTTGTCTTCATGATGTCCCTCCAGTCCTGCACTACTGCTCCCATTCGAGCTCCGCATAAGCGGCCGTCACATTGCGACGGTGATACATGTCGAAGAGAAGCCACTTGTCTTTCTCGCCGAGACCGATGCTATCGACTGCCTGCCCGATCGTTTCGCCCTTCCTGATCGCAGCACGCACATCGCGCGCCAGATCGGCGAGATAGCGTTCCTCGGCGTCGAGCGATTGCGTCCAAGGCGGATCGAGCGGACCGTGCCCCGGCACGACATGACGCGGATTCATCTGTCGAATGCGCGCAATGTCGTCGAGCCAGCCGATAACGCTGCCATCGATCACAGGAATGCAGTGCACAAAGAGCAGATCACCCGTCCACAACGTGCCGCTCTTCTCATCGTATACCGTCAAGTCGTTGTTGGTATGCGCGGTTTTCCATGTGCGCAGCGTGAGCGTGCGTCCACCGATATCGAGCGTGCCCGTTCCGTCGATCGTCTTCGTCGGCGCAACGATTTCGCTGCCCGCTGCCGCGCTACCCAACTCGCGATTGAGCGCGCGCATGTAGTTGTCCGCGCGCGAGGCTTCGGCTTGCGCGAGCGTCACGCTGCCGACGAATTGCGGATGATCGTCCTTGAAAGCCGCATTCCCGAAGATGTGATCCGGATGCATGTGCGTGTTGATGACATAGCAGACCGGCAGCGGCGTGACAGCGCGTATCGCGGCGCGCAACGCGCGGCCTTCCGCGAGCGTGCCGCCTGTGTCGATCACCGCGACGCAGCGTGTTCCGACGATGAAGCCCACATTCGCTATATCGCCGCCGTTCTCGTGCGTCGCGACATCGTCGTGACCGCGATGCGCGTAGTTACCGGGCGCGATCTGCGTGACCTGCAGCGCGGTCTGCGCACGCGCGATAGTTGCACACGCAATTAGTACGAGGAACGTGATGCGACGGCAGGCCGATGCGACGTTCATCGGACGTCGCTTGCTTCGGCGAGCCGCCTGGGTCTGCGCAGGCCGAACTGCGCGTATTCGCGCTCCAGAAACGGTTCGGCGTGTTCGAGGAGGAAGCGGCGAAAAGCGAGGCAAGTCGGCGAAAGTTGTTTCGAGCGTGAATGCACGAGTTGCCACGTGCGTTCGACGGGCGTGCCGTTCACGTCGAGCACGGCGATTTCGCCGGTGCGCAGTTCGAGCGAGAGCGTGTGCAGCGAGATGAGACTCACGCCCATGCCCGCCATGACGGCCTGCTTGATGGTTTCGTTGCTGCCGAGCGTGACGCTATGCGCGGGCACGAAGAGGTTCTGCCGAAAGACATGCTCGGCGACGGCGCGCGTGCCCGAGCCGGGTTCGCGTAGCAGGAACGTATCGTTCGCAAGTTCCTGAAGGTCGAATTGTTTTGCATGACGCAGCGGATGCGACAGCGGCGCGACGATCACATGCGGATGATAGGCGAGTGGCTCGGCGGTCGTACCGAGTTCGGGCGGCGGGCGGCCCATGATGGCTAGATCGGTTGCATTGTCCTGCAAGAGACGCAAGAGCGTTTCTCGGTTGCCGACGGAGAAGCGCACATCGACCTTGGGATATTGCTGCCGGTAGAGCGCGAGAAGCTTGGGGGCGAAGTACGTCGCCGAACTGACGATGCTCACCGCTATCGCGCCGCTATCGGCTTGTGTGAGCGACATCATGGCGTCTTCGGCGTCTTTGATTTCGCCGAGTATGCGGCTCGCGTGATGTGAGAGCCTTTCGCCGGCTTCGGTCAGCGATAAGCGTCGCGCGACTCGCTCGAATAGCGGTAAGCCGATCGCTTCTTCGAGTTGCCGGATTTGCATCGATACCGCTGGTTGGGTGAGGTGCAGTTCCTCCGCTGCGCGGGCGAAGCTTGGACAGCGGCTTGCTATCACGAAGATTTGCAGCTGACGCAGGGTTAGGGAGCGGATGAAATTCACGGGGCGTTTTGGGCGGGTTTGGTTCGCTGCGGCTTCTTTGGAATCCTGTGATCGTGTCGGTCTATTGGCACTGCCCCTGTGCGGGGCGGCACCTACTTTCTTTGCTGCTGCAAAGAAAGTAGGCAAAGAAAGCAGCTACTGATACGCCCGCGGTCACACGCAATTTGGGTAGTCCTCTCGTCCATCGTGGGCTGCCTAAAGAGTGCCCTCATAGGCCCCATCGGGCTTGGCTCGCGCACGGTCTGTGTCATCGCACCACAC